>Ga0074044_10000047_pt1 | contig 118328 bp, 109 predicted proteins | sample BogForMeECP23OM1_FD_94443 | JGI IMG/M metagenome (GOLD analysis project Ga0074044, IMG submission 94443) | Bog forest soil microbial communities from Calvert Island, British Columbia, Canada - Bog Forest MetaG ECP23OM1 | ecosystem: Environmental > Terrestrial > Soil > Wetlands ...
ATATGGATCCTGCAACCGTAGCAGCGCATCGTTGAAGGCGCGGCGCGAAGGCAAGGTCGTCAGCTCGTCGTGGTAGGCGAGCAGGTACGACGTCTCAATGATGGAAACTGCCAGGATTGCCGCCGAAGTCGCGGCATATGCGGTCGAGATGCGCGCGGTCCCAAGGAAGTAAAGAGACAGGGAAAAGGCGCAGAGCGACCAGAGCAACGCTCCGTCGGCCGGCTTTCGAGTAATCAGCGCGCGCGCCAGCAGAAAGACGCCGGCCGCAATCAGCGCGAACCAGAAATATCCTGGCCACGCAAACGCTGCCGCATGATGGCCGCGGACCGGAAGCGATGACGCTGCCGTGGAGGCGCTGCACAGCACGGCCACAATCACGCTCTGCACGAACAGAAACAGGCCGAGGGGCGCAGTGCCGGAGACGATGAGACCGCGCTCGTGCATGATCGCGATCACCACAAAGTTCAAGGGCACCAGCACGGCGACGGCCTGCAGGGCGGTCCATCCCGGCGTTCCGGGCACGGCATGAGCGGAGCCGTACCCGGCTGTGGCCTGTTGCGCCAGAAACAGCACCAGCAGGGCGAAGAGGATACGGCTGGAATGAAATCGCCAGGCCAGCAGCATGCCTCCGGCGAGCGCGCAATAGTAGAGGAAGCTCAGTGCCTGCGGCGCCAGGGTGAGCCATCCGGAGTGCGCCAATACGGCGACGGCCGCCAGCAGGATGCCGCCCGGCGCCAGCAGCGTCTTCAGGGTGGTACTGCTCCACATCCGTGAAACAAATGTCGGCAATGCAAGGGCTCCCGGCCGCAAAAGCTCAATCGAGATTAACTCTGGAGACTATCTCTGGAAATTATCAACGCTAGCTCGAAGAAGAGGAATTGGCCGCTGAGGTTCGCAGACTTGCCTTGGCGATCCATGGCGGCGATGAGCGGCGTTCCCTTCTGAACTGCAACCCCATTTCAGGAAGCACAGACCTTGGTGTGAGCAGAGTCTTGGCTGCGCTTGAGCGTTTTCTAACTAGACTTGGATGGTTGCATTAAGGACGGTTTACGCTATGCGAATTCTTCTCGCTGAAGATGACGAAGCTCTGGGCCGCTTCGTGCGCCAGGGACTGGAAGCAGAGAACCATGCCGTGGAAATTTTCGCGGATGGGGAACTGGCCAAGAACGCGGCTACGGAAAACGATTTCGACCTGGTGGTCCTCGATCTGAACCTGCCCAAACTCGACGGGGTCAGCGTGCTGCGCCATTTGCGCATGAAAAAGCCGAGCCTGCCGGTGCTGGTGTTGACCCAGCGCACGCGGGTCGAAGACCGGGTGCAGTGTCTGGACCTCGGAGCCGACGACTACCTGGGCAAACCATTTTCTTTCAGCGAACTTTCCGCCCGCCTGCGCGCGCTGGTGCGCCGCAGCCATCTGCCTTCGGAGTCGGTGCTGTCGGTGGCCGATCTCAAGCTCGACCGGGTGGAGCGGCGGGTGGAGCGCGCCGGGCGCAGAATCGAACTCACCACCAAAGAGTTCTCGCTTCTCGAATACCTGATGCGCAATGCCGGGCGCCGCGTGACTCGCTCCATGATCATCGAGCACGTCTGGAATCTCACCTTCGACACCACCACCAACGTCGTCGACGTGTATATCAACTATCTTCGCCGCAAAGTGGACGACGGCCATCCCGCCAAACTGATTCATACCGTGCGCGGCGTGGGCTATGAAGTGAGCGCGCCGAGTGAGGCGCGGGCCCCCGAGGTAAGAGCATGAACGCCCCGGACATGAATGACCCGGGCACGAACCGCGCCGGTTCGCAACTTGCGTCCTACGCCGCCAATGCTGCGCCGGCGAAACACCGCGGCGCGCTGGCTCATCTGCTGCACGCCCTTAACCAGCCTTTGACCGGTTTGCAATGTTCGCTCGAGCTGGCGGTAGCCGGCCCCCGGCGCCCCGAGCAGTACGTGCGGACGCTGCAGGAGAGCCTCGAACTTACGCTGCGCATGCGGCTGCTGGTGGAGGCCATCCGTGAGTTGACCGACGATCACGAAGAGCGCGAGCGTCGGGAGATTCCCAAAAACTGCGAGACCCTCCATCTGGATGCGCTGCTCCGCGAGAGCGCCGACGATCTGCTTCCCGTGGCTGCGGCGCGGGATGTGCGTCTGGTCGCCGCCGCCGAGGCGCCGCTGCCGGTCTATGGCGAGCGCGGCCACCTGGCGCAGCTGGTTTTCCGCGTCCTCGATTCGGCGCTCAGTCTTACGCGGGTGGGCAGCGAATTGCACATTGCGGCCAAGCGTGAATCCGAATATGCCGTGCTGGATTTGTCCTGGAGCGAAGCTCCGCCACCGCCACTATCTCCGTTTTCGCGGGCTGAACTGGGCCTGCTGGTCGCGAGCGCGGGATGGGAAAACATCGGCGGGGAGTGGACCAGCACGCGGGCGGAAAACCGGCAGGGCTGCACCATCCGCCTGCCGCTGGCAGCTTCGGAGTCGCGGCTTTCACGCCCGGCCGAGGGATCGCCGGTCGCCAGTCGCCGCTCCTGAGAACTGAAGGGAAGCCATGACCACCATGCCAGTCGTTTCCATCTGCGGCGGTGCCTTGATTGCGAGCGCCAACAGCGCCCTGCGCGAGCAGGTCGTGCACCGCCTGAACGGGCGCTGCCGCCCGGTGCAGCAAGCTCTGGGCGGAGCCGACGCGCTGGCCCAGCTGGAAAAAGGAAAATGGCAGTTGCTGTTTTTGGACCGCCGCATTCCCGACCTCGACTCCGACGAAGTGATCGCCATCATCCAGCGGCGCTTTCCCGGCATCCAGGTAGTGATGCTCGATTCCGATACGCCGGACGCGGAGGCCGATGCTTCCTGCACCGCCGACGAGCTCTCCGCGCGGGGCTGGACGGCGCGCCAGACCTCGCTTACACCGACCGGATTGACACAGACCAAACAAACTTTCCCTGCATCGGCGGCCACCGAGCCCTTGCCCGGCATGATCGGGACGAGCGCGGCCATGCAGCGCGTCTACCGCATGGTGCGTCTGATCGCTCCCCGCCTTACCACCGTATTGATTGCCGGCGCTACCGGAACCGGCAAAGAGTTGGTGGCGCGAGCTCTGCATGCGCTCAGCCCGCGCGCGGCCAAGCCGCTGGTGGTGGTGAACTGCGCGGCCATTCCCGAAACGCTGCTCGAATCGGAGTTATTCGGCTACACCCGCGGAGCCTTCACCGGCGCGGTGCAGTCGCAGCTGGGGCGTATTCCGGCGGCGCACGGAGGCACGCTGTTTCTCGACGAAGTCAGCGAGCTTCCACTCGGGATGCAGGCCAAGTTGCTGCGCTTTCTCGAGCAGAAGGAAATCCAGAGGCTGGGAACCTCCGAGATCACGCGCGTGGATGTGCGCGTGATTGCCGCCAGCAATGTCGACCTGGCCAGCCGCGCCGCGCGCCACGAGTTCCGCCAGGATCTTTTCTACCGGCTCTCGGCCTTTCCCGTCGAACTGCCCGCGCTGGCCGAACGCCCCGCCGACATCGCTCCGCTGGCCGAACATTTTCTGGCCTGCATGGCCGCCGCGATGGGAACGCCGGCCCCGCGCCTCGATGGCGAAGCGTTACGCATTCTTGCAAGCTATCCCTGGCACGGCAACGTGCGCGAGCTGCAGCACGTAATGGAGCGAGCGTCTATTCTGGTCGAAAGCGGCGACGTCGTCGAATCGGCCCACCTGTTCTTTTCGCATCCCCACACGCTTGCGTTGCAGCCCGAATCCTGAGAGGAATCTTAGCCCCCCGCCTCTTAAGTGGCACCCGTCGTGCAAAAGATCCCGATGTCCATGGCTTCTTTGCCGATCCCGACCTGCTGGCCTGAACTTGCTTCTTACCTGAATTTCGGCCCGGTCAATCCAAGCCTTGTCAATCACCGGGCCGGGAATCTCTCCCGGGCATCTGCAGCGCATCCTTGAACGGGCACTCCTACGCGCGCCGGGAGTCCGGGGCTGGGCCCGGCGGTTCGCCAGAGGATCGTCGACCAGCGTGGCGGAAAACTGTTTGCTTCCAGCCCTCCGGCAGGAGCGCGGCCCCCACTCTACGCCGGTACTGCTGTGCTCGACCCGGGCGCGCTATCACCTGAAGCGCCCGCTCGAACCCTTTCTCCCCAAGGTGGTCGTGTTATCGCCGCTCGAAGTGCCGCCCTGGGTCGCGGTGCAGTGGTGGGAGTGTGGCGACAACGATCTTGAATTCCGACGGGGAAGTGAGGACCGGATGAGCAAGCCCACGGCACGAGCCTACACCGACGGGCAGGACGACAAAGACGATAAGGAAAAAAAGGAGCGGGACCGCATCCTGCTCGAACAGCTGCCCCAGGTCCGCTACCTGGCGCGACGCATTCATGAACGTCTGCCCCGGCACGTTCCGCTCGAGGACCTGATCCACGCCGGCGTGATCGGGCTGATCGACGCGCTCAACAAGTTCGATCGATCCAAGCACGTGCAGTTTGGGTCGTACGCCAAGTTCCGCATCCGCGGCGCCATCCTCGACAGCCTGCGCGAAATGGATTGGGGGCCGCGCGAGTTGCGGCGCAAGGCCCGCAAAATCGAAGAAGCGCACCGCAAGCTGAGCCTCACATTGAGCCGCGCCCCCACGGAAAACGAGATGGCGGCCGAGATGGGCCTGCCCTTGCGCGTATTCCAGCAGTTGCTGGGCGAGATCGACAGCCTGGAGGTGGGCAGCCTGCGTATCGAGTCTCCGTGGGACGGCAAGGAAGAAGACCTGTGCGACTACTTGCCCAATGCTCCCGAGGACACGCCGTTTTTTCGCTGCCTGCGCTCGGAGATGAAAGACCTGCTGGCCGAGGTCATCGCCGAACTGCCGGAAAAGGAGCAGCAGGTGCTGGCTCTCTACTACTTCGAAGAGCTCACCATGAAGGAGGTCGGGGCTGTGCTCGGCATCGGCGAGTCGCGGGTCTCGCAGATTCATTCGCTCGCCGTGGTGCGGCTGCGCTCACGGCTGGAGGTCATGATGGGCGCCGGAGGCGGGCGGGTGCGGGCCGCGGCCCAGGGCGCCGGAGGGTGAAGGGAGCACACTAATCACGCGGAAGGCTCAGTATGGTGGAAAAGGTTCTCAATCAGGAAGAAAAGGATTGGCCTGCGCCAGCCCGCGACAGTCGCGCCCGCTCAAGGCGTCTGCCGAGAACGTCGTGCCCACGCCGCAGCCGACTCGACGCGCGCACGTTCCTGCTCCAATCGGGCCCGATCCCGCAGCAGCGTGCTGTGAATTGAGGGCAGCAGCGCGCGCAGGCGTTCCACATTCCTTCGATAGCGGGCAAGTTCGACTTCGACTCCAGGGTCTCTCTGTGGAGGCAGTCCCTGTAGCCACTGGCCCGCCCGCATCAACTCCGACAGCAGTCCGGCCATCTGCTGCGGAGTGGCGGCGCGAGGCTGTGCACCGTCCGGAATCAGGCTGTCCAGCAGCGAGCCAAGCCGGGCGTTGGTCTCTTGCAGGCTCTCGGCGAGAATATCGGGCGCGAGCACAGACATCAGGTATTCCAATCTGCGAAGGATTGTGGTTCTGCCTCGGCGACGAACGATGCTTGATCGGAAACTGGGGCGACGACCGGCTTTGCCGTCGATGACCTGGTCCCGGCTCCTCGGAACCGCTTCCCCAGGGTCGAATCTCTGCGAAGTCTCTGTTCCACTCTCATGCCTGCGGGCCCCGATTGTCTGTTGCGTCCATCGGCGGCTGCCTTTTCTGCTTTAGCAGCCTCCTGAAGCCTCCAGGGCTGTCAGACGTAATCCCTCCGTAACGGCGCTTTTCCGGACCACCATAAGGCTCAAGCCTGGTTTGCCCGATGACTCCTCCTAGGGCCTGTGTGTCCGCTGCACCACACTTTCGGCCGGACGGAAATGAGGTCGGCACTATTCAGCTCACTCGTCTGATCAATAAACCTCTGACAGTGAATTCGGACCTCATCAAATTCGTCGAGCACTCGCCCGATACGCTCGTCACCCTGACTACCAGCGAAAAGATCGTGGTGCAGGAGATCATCCGGCTCAAACAACTGACCCGCCTAGCCAACTCCCTCAGGTTTGCGGGCAGCGTCATGAACCTGAGCGGCAAGATCATTCCGGTGATTGCGCTGCGCATGGGAAACATCCAAACTCTGGCTTCGGCGACTCGAAAGGCTTCCGCATGAGCAGCACCGCAACGCAGGTCCCGCTTGCTCTGGAGGGACCTCCCGACCCGGACCTGGGGCGGATTCGCGACCTCATCTACCAGGTTGCGGGGATCTTTCATCCCGACAACAAGCTGCGCCTTCTGCAGGAGCGCTGCAGCCGCCGCATGAAAGAGCTGAAGGCCAACTCCCTGCGCGAGTACCTCGATCACCTCACCGTCCGGCCGACCCGGCAGGCCGAGCTGGTCGCACTGCTCAACGAGATCACGATTGGCGAGACCTGTTTCTTCCGCAATCAACCGCAGCTCGAGGCCCTCCGCCAGATCGTGATTCCTAAAATCCTCGAGGCCAAAGCCAAACTTCCCCTCCGGCGCCTGCGCATCTGGAGCGCCGGCTGTTCCACCGGAGAAGAGCCCTACACGCTGGGCATGCTCCTGCTCGAAGAATCCTTCGGACAGCTCAAGAACTGGACGGTCGAAATCCTCGCCACCGACCTCAACGAGCGCTCTCTGACCCATGCCAGAAATGCCCTCTACGGCACTTACAGCACGCGGAATCTTACCGCTCATTACCGCCAAAAATATTTTGCCCCGACGGGAGAACAGTTGCAGCTCCAACCCTTCGCCCGTAGCGACATCAGCTTCAACCGCCTCAATCTCTCTGACGACGCGCGCATGACTTTCATGAAGGGGCTCGATCTCATCTTCTGCTGCAACGTCCTGATCTATTTCGATCTGGCTTCCAAGCGCAGGGTCATCCGGCACTTCTACAACAACCTGCTGCCGCACGGATATTTGTTCCTCGGTCATTCCGAATCGCTCTACGGAGTTAACAACGACTTTCGCTTGATTCACATGCCCGGTGCCACGGCCTACGTCAAAGGCGAGCGCACCGATACGGGAAGGTAGGCAAACATGAGTACAGAAGCCTCCGCGTTTACCAAAACGACCTTGCTCAAACAGATGGAAGGGCTGCAACAGATTCCGACTCTGCCGGCAGTTCTGGCCCCGCTGCTTCGCTACCTGCAACAGCCCATGGAGCAGCTCGATGTGCAAAAAGTCACGGACCTGATCGCCCAGGACAAAGCCCTGACCGCCCAGTGCCTTCAGATGGCCAACAGCCCCTTGTTTGGCCGCTTGCAAAGAGCGGACTCGCTGCGCGGCGCAGTCGTGGGATTGGGATTTCAGCGCGTCAGCGACATTGCCATGTCCTGCGGAGTCCTCAACATGATGCCCCGCGACAGCAAGATCGATCCCGCCGCGTTCTGGGAGCACTCCCTCGGATGCGCGCTGGTCTGCCGCCATTTTGCCCGCCAGATTTCCTATCCCGACCCCGGCAAGGCCTATCTCGCCGGCCTGCTGCACGACCTTGGAATCGTGGTGAATCTCTGGATCCTGCCCAACGAATTTGCCGAAGCTTTCGAACTGGCCCGCTCGAAGGGCATTCCGCTTCATGAAGCCGAACATGCGGTCCTCGGATTCACACACTGCGATAGCGGCCGCTTGCTGGCGGAACGCTGGGAACTCTCGACCGATCAGGTCGAAGTCATAGCCATGCACCACACTCCCGGGGAAGCGCGCAACCACCCCGGATTGGTGGCCCTGGTCGACCTGAGCGATCAACTCTGCCGCCTCAGCGGCCTGCACCACGGCTACATCGAGAAGCGCGAGGTAAACCTGCAGCAACAGACCAGCTTCAAACTTCTCTCGGAACAATGCCACCAGCTGAAAGAGTTTGATTGGGCCCGCATGACCTTTGAACTCGATTCCTATATGGACGAGGTGCACTCTCTGGTGCACGCCATTTACCGCACATGAGCCAGGGCAACGGTACTCATCCGCCAATTCGCGTGCTGGTCGTCGACGACAGCGCATTCATGCGCACCGCGCTGTCGCGCATGATCGCCTCCGAAGCCGGATTCGAAGTGGCGGGCACGGCCTCCAGTGGAAGGGACGCCCTGGCGAAAATCCCGGCGCTCGATCCCGACGTTGTCACTCTCGATATTGAAATGCCCGGGCTCGATGGATTGCAGACTTTGCGCGCCATCATGGAGCAGTCTCCGCGGCCCGTCATCATGGTAAGTGCGGCCAGCGAGAAGGGCGCGGAAATCACCTTCAACGCCCTCAGCGCCGGCGCCTTCGACTACATTCCCAAGCAACTCTCTTCCACCTCGCTGGATATTCTTCACATCCGGCAGGAACTTCTGGCGAAAATCAGATCCGCGGCGCAGTCCCGAGCGCCGGCTGGGCCTCTGTCTCGCAAACCTCCGCAGCGCGCGTCGAGCGACCTGCGTCCCGCCGATGCCACCGCCCCCGCCATCGTCGCCCTCGGAACTTCGACCGGCGGACCCAAAGCCCTGCAGGAAATTCTGCCTCTTTTCCCGGTCGACCTTCCCGTACCCATCCTCATCGTGCAACACATGCCGCCGGGTTTTACTGAACCTTTCGCGCGGCGGCTAAACTCATTAAGCGCGATCTCGGTCCGGGAGGCCGTTCGCCGCGAAGTCATACGGCCGGGCGTAGCCTACATCGCCCCAGCCGGCTCGCACATGACCGTCGAGCGGCAATTCGATTCCAGTACAGTGATCTGCCTTGACCCGGAACCCTCCAACTGCCTGCACATTCCTTCGGTCGACATCATGATGCAGTCGGTCGCCAAAGTTTTTCGAAATCTCGCCATGGGCGTGATCCTGACCGGCATGGGCGCCGACGGTACCGAAGGCATGAGAGCCATTTTTCATGCGGGCGGCCTCACCCTAGGCCAGGAGGAAGCCGGCTGCACCGTTTACGGCATGCCGCGCGCCTGCGCCGAAGCCGGAGTCCTCACCCGCGTGGTGCCACTCCTGCAAATCCCGGCTCAGATTCTGCAGGCTACGCGTTCCCGCAAGCACGCCTGACCCAGTCTTCGTCCCGTTCCTGCACTTTTTCGCCGTCGAGCACCTGCCGCACTTTCCGCAACAGCACTTCCACAGAGAACGGCTTGGCCAGGCATTCCTCAACCCCGGCTGCCGGTTGATTCATCTGCTCGATATACCCGGTGATCAACAGCACCTTCAGGCGTGGATTGTCCCGCCGCAATCGCGCCGCCAGGGCGCGGCCGCTCTCGCCCGGAAGAATCACGTCCGAAAGCAGCAGGTCGACCGCCCGGAGATGCGCGTCGTAGGCGCGCGTCGCCTCGCTCGCATCTTTCGCGATCAGAACCCTGTATCCCGCAGAGCGCAGAACTTCACTTGCGACGCCGCGCACAAACGCTTCGTCCTCGACGAACAAGACAGTTTGCGGCGCACTCGCCTCGATGCCGCGAAACCAGGCAGCCTCCTCGGGAATTTCTGTTTGCGCTGTGATTGCAGTCGGCTCCGCCATTTCTCACCTTTCCCTGGCTCTTACTTTTTCCGTGCATTCTCCTTTAAGCAGCTGGACTGCCAACCCCGGTCTCGTCGCCGAATTGCAGCCTAAGCCCTTGGACACGTGCGCCTTAGCCGAGAACAAGGATTTCCCCCGAATCAGAAAGGTAAGGTCGTAGCAGCCATTACGGGATATCTCTCCCGGAAAGGGGAACCAATTCGGAACGGCGAACCGGGGTGCAGCCGCTCGCAAGACGGAAAGGAACTAAAGTGCGGTCTACTTCTTCTTTCTTCTAGTCGCTTCTTCTTCGTCACTTCTTCGGGCTGGTCAGAATCGTCTGGTAAGGATCGATCTCAATCTTGCGAGTTCCCGCCGGCGCCGCGACATGGAACGAAGACTCCGCTCCGTCGGCGAACACTCGCCCCAAAAGCACGGGCTGCTTGCCGGAAACCACGGCGTAGATCGGAACTGAGGTGACGAGATCGTACGCAGCGTCTTTTTGCAGAATCGTTCCGCTGACCGTGAACCCTGCTTCCTTCGGTGTAAGCCTCACTCCGGTCAGTTCCAGCGTCGGCAGAGTGGTGCCGTTCACCCACCCCTCCAGAAACCAGTCCAGGGAATTCTTGCCTTCGTAGCGCAAAGCGGGCGGAAGCTCTTCCGCGAAACCGTCCAGCAGTTCGCGCGTCGAGATCGCTTTGCCCTCGTACTTGTTGCGAATATTGTGCAGCGCACGCACAAAAGGTTCATCCGCGCTCCCGGCGCTTTTCTGCCCCTGCTCGGCCGCGGCATCTTTCAGCATGGTTCGCAGCATGTGGAACAGCCAGGTGCTTCGGCCGTAGCTGATAGCCTCATATCCTTCGGGAGAACGCGACGAGAGCAGGCGGAAACCCAGCGTCACCGGCCCCGCGTCCTTGAGAGCCATTCCGTCCTTGTTTTCCTCCACCAGATCGCGCCGGTATTTCTCCATCACCTGGCGAAAGCCGTCGGGATCCTTCTCCTGCAGCATCATGAGAGCGCAGTAATTCGCCAGTCCTTCCGAGAGCCACTGATCGCGGTAACTCTCCCAGTTCACCAGGTCTCCCCACCACTGGTGAGCGGTCTCATGCGCAGGGATGGATTGCTGCAGCAAGATCCGATACGGTTCGAAATGAAGTTCGCGGCGTTGTTCGTCGTCGAGAAAGGCATACGACGACAGAAACACCAGCCCCGGCCAGCCTTGGCTGTCGCGTCCCGGCATTTGCGTCAACTCGAGATGGCTATAGGGATACGGGCCGAAGCGCGCCGCGTAATACCGTATGGCGCGCGCCGCCGCTTCTCCGACCAACACTTCATTCATCGCCGGCGAAGGGCGGTTTGGCACGATCACTTGCGGCACTCCAGCCGTGTTCCCAGGATTGGGCTCAATCGTCTGCAAGGGCGCGCTCGGAAATCCGGTTTCCACCGATTGCGTGGCGTAGGTCTCTACCGTGACATCGCCCGCCTGGGTCCTCGCCACCTTGTATTTGCCCAGGTTGAAGCCTGCTACCGGAATCGGCCGCTCCGAGACCCACCGTGAAGTCTCCAGTCCTTTTGCCCGCGCAGACGCATCGGCAGTGGAAGCGCCGGGTGTGGGTTTACCGGTCGCGACCAGCGTCCACCCGGGCGGATAATTGAACTGCAGATCGAAGTCGGCCATGACCAGCCCGCGATTCGGATACCAGGTTCCGCGCGCTCCCACATACAACAGGCCGCTGCCTGCCGACGCGAGCACTTCGCCGGAATAAGTGAAATCGAGATCCATCTTCTGCCCCGCCTGCGCTTGCTGCGGCAGGATCACTGCTACAAAATCATTTCCGCGGCGCGAGAGTTGCGTCCCTTCAACCGCTGGATTGTGGATGAATTCAACCGGCCGGCCGTCCAGTTTCACACCCTGTACGGTCAGGAAGCGCGACAACTCAAACAGCATCATGCGTTGCCCACTCGCCTTCGCTTCCAGCTGCAAACGCGCCTGCGCCCGAATCTGCTTGGGAGGGTCTACTTCGGTAGTGATCGTGAAGCGGCGAATCGCGACCCAGTCTCCTTGTGCTCCGCGCTCCAGCCTCGCCACCCCCGCGTTCGCCAGGCCGGAGGGCGCTCCCGATGCTCCCACGGCAGATGGCGTGAAAGAAGTCCAGACGTCGTAGTACATGATTCCGTTCTCGGCTGCTTTGGCTTGTCCCGCCTGCACCTGCTCGGTCGCGAGCGAATCGAAATACAGGTCAAAAACGCCGTGCGTCACTCCCTGCAGCCGGGCATGCAGGAATCGATCTTTGGCTTCGCCGCCAGCCTTGAGATCCCCTTTCTCGCTGGAGGAAACCGCCCCGCCCGTCACCGGAAGCATCCGGCTGAAGCTCACCATCAGCCGCATGGCGTCGGCCTGGGCGAGATTCTGTGCCGTCGCACTCCAGCGATCGATAAACTCCTGTTTATTTTCCGTGGCCCGCAGATCCGGACGCATTTCCTCGGCGGCATCGTCATTGAAGCGGAAATACGCCGTCGCGAAGTGTTCCTCCAGAATAGCCATCCCGGTGAACAGGCTCATCGATTTGCGCTCCACAGCATTCGGTGGAGTCAGCAGCACTTCGCCATCGCCTTCGAAAAACGCTCCCGTAATGCGCCCCATCACGTCCTTGGTGAAGGCAATCGTGCCGTCATCGAGGCTGATGTGCACCGAGGATCGATCAAGCGACGCTCCCCTCACCTGATACACGCGCGACGGATCGAGAGCGACTTGTCCGAGTTGCAAGTAGAGGGTCCGTGCCGGCTGGCCGGTGTTCTGGTCCGGAGCCTGCGCCTGAGTCTGCGCCTGAGTCTGCGCTGTCGCCGATACGGCGGCCCAGAGCATCACCGGAATCCATACAGGAATCCAGAGGGGAATCCACAAGCTCCGCGCTTTCAGTAGTACCTTCGTCACTCGGTCCGTCCGTCGTCCGTTGCTAGAATGCGCCAGAATGCGTTTCCCTGTCACGAACCTCTTTATGGGGCTGGGCTTGACATGTCTGGGCCTGGCCACAAGCCTGTCGGCCGACACCATTCATCTGAAAAACGGCCGTACTATCGTCGCCGACAGCGTTCGCGAAGAGGGCAATCATTATCAGTACGATATCGGCGACGACTCCTACGCCATCCCGAAATCTCTGGTAGACCACATCGACGCTGGAGGCACCCCCGCTCAGGCCACGGCAACAGCAGCCAAGGTCGCCGACCTTCCCTCCTTCACGCCCAACGACAGTCTGGCCAATGAGGGCGAAGTTCTGGTACAGGTCGTCAAGGAAGGCAAAGTCGATCCTGATGTGCTCGCCAGTCTCGAGGCCAAAGGCAATGCGGAGCTGAGCGCGACCGCCAACTTCATCGCTGGAAAATTTGAGTTCGAGCACGGCAACATCAATCAGTCCCGGCTGTATTTCGAAAGCGCTCTGCGCTTCCAGCCGGAGAATTCCACCATCCTCATTTACTACGTCGCAATGCTGGTCCGCACTGGAAACGCCACCCAGGCATTGTCTTACGCCCAGCGCGCCGTGCGCTCTGCGCCCGATTCTCCGGACGCCTACACCATTCTCGGCTACGCCCAGTTCGCCTCCGACCACACCAAAGATGCCGTCGTCTCCTGGAAGCGCTCATTGGAGTTGCGGCCGGATGCGACCGTGCGCCAACTGCTGGCCAAAGCCCAGCGCGAAGATGCCGTCGAATCCGATTTTTCGCAGGGCGAGAGCAGTCATTTCTCCATGCACTACGAGGGCAAGCAGACTTCCGATGCTTTCCGCTCGCAGATTCTGGCGGCGCTCGAATCGGATTACGATGACCTCGCCCGCGATCTCGGCAATCCTCCCCGCGACAACATTGTCGTCACCCTCTACACCGAGCAAGCCTTCTTCGATGTAACTCACGCACCTTCGTGGTCGGGCGCAATGAACGACGGCAAACTGCGCATCCCGATCAGCGGCCTCAATTCCATGACGCCCGAACTGGCGCGCGTGCTGAAGCACGAGCTGGCGCACTCTTTCATTAACCAGCTCTCCGGCGGCCGCTGCCCGCCGTGGCTGCATGAAGGCATCGCGCAGCTGCTCGAACCGAAGAGCCTGGGGAGCGACGGCCACCAGCTCTCGCTTCTCTTCAAGCAGCAGCAGAATATTCCGATTAACGCTCTGGAAGGCAGTTTCCAGGGATTCTCCGGCGCCCAGGCCTACGTCGCCTACGCCGAATCGCTGGCCGCCGTGTCCTACATCAACGAGTCTTACGGCATGAGCGATATCCAGCGCATCCTGCAGCGCATCAGCCAGGGCAGTTCGACTGAAGCCGCCCTCCGCGCGACCATTCATTCCGACTACGGCCAACTCGAATCCGACCTGGCGCGTTACCTCGCCGATAAATACGGCCAATAGCCTCTTCAAATACCTCGGCCCGATGTCATCCTGAGCGCGGCGAAAGCCGTGCGAGGGACCTTACGGCGGCCCGACGCTGTCGATGCCGTGGACGGGAGTGCGTACGCTGCATCCAGTCAGGCACTCCTCGCACCATTGCAGCCAATGTCCGGGCTTCGTAAGGTCCCGCAGAAGCGCTGGACGCGCTCCTGCGGGATGACATTAGTCGGTGAGCCCGTAAGTGCTCTACCTGAAGCCGAGCCGGTTGAGCGTCTTTGAGCTTCCGCTTTCTGGCGATGACTTGTTTTGAATCGTTGCTTTTAGCTTGGAACTCTAACAGTCCAGTTCATTCGGTTGCTGGCCGTCCCTGGCTATGCTAGCTTCTCTGAACTGGTCCGCTCATGTTTTCCCTGTTCCAGCACCGTTCTTCCGATCCCGCTCCCACGGCCGAGATCGTCCCTACCGTGTTTCCTGAGATCGCTGGAGCCGACCTCGGCGCGGCTTTTGTCGGAAAGCGACTCGCTGGGGATTTCTACGATTCCGTCCGCGTCAGCCCGGAAAGAGTTCTGTTCGGACTTCTCGACGTGGCCGGACGCCGCGATGACACTCGGGGCCTCCTGGCCGCGACGCAGCAGATCTTCCGCGAGTCGGGCGCTGAACTCTTTTCGCGTCCCGATATGAACGAATCTACCGCGATGTCCGAACTCTGTCTTCGTCTCAATCGCGGCATGATCGAGTGGGCTAAGGGCGTTCACTCCTGCCCTGCGTTCATCGGCTGCTACCACGAGGTTTTCGGCACGCTGTGCTACACCAACGCCGGACACACGCCGGGCCTGCTTCGTGACGGTACCGGAATTACGGAACTTGCCTCCACCGGTCTGCCTTTAGGATTGTTTTCCCACGCCACCTCCGACGCTCCTACCGTGGCCCTCGAAAAAGATGGGGCCTTGCTGCTGGTTTCTCGCGGCGTCATTGAGTGCGAGGGGCACCGGGCAAACTCCGGCAAGGAGTTCACCCTGGAGCGCGTCAAGCAAGTCTTCCAGACCGATTCTTCCGCTGGCGCGGAGCCACTCTGCGTCTCCGTGCTCGACGCCGTCGCAAAGTTCAGCGCCGGCTATGCTCCGTGCGACGATCGCACCGCCCTCGCTTTGTCGCGGACGGCTTGATCGCCGTCATGCTCGCCAACAGAAAAAAATCCGGCTCGCGGTTGCGGACTCTGATTCTTGGGCCGTGAGCAATATGGCACAGACCTTGATCGAAGCGAAGGGTAACGTAGAACTGTCTCTCCCAGGAGGCAGTCATGTCCTACGAAGGTTGGCTTCCGCGCTGCATCATCTGTAAGCAGTCCGTGAACATTGAGCAGAGTAAAACGGACGAATACGGTCGGTCGGTACATGAAAACTGCTATGTCTCGCTGCTCACATCGCAGAATCAGCCGAGGTTCTTAGCTCGAATCGACGTGCCTAAACACGAGCGGCTGTCGCTGTGGACGCTTCTGATGAGTGCCGGTTGGAACTAGTCGCCCATGACCACTAACCAAAAGCAGATTTCGTTCGCTCTCGTTTCCGTTCGCAGATCACAAAATCAGTTTTTCGCGTAAACGAAAACGGGCCGCTGTCCGAAGCCCAGGGACCCATCTCGACATCCCAAAATCGAGAATCCGCCCAGCCCCAAGTGCGGCCCGGAAGGAGTAAAATAGTAGCCATCGCCCCCGAGCCCTGCCTTTGCCCGCAAGCCGAGGATGCTCGGCGGCCTTATAATTTTATGAAGAGACTTTCCCTGGTTCTTTCGGTCGTTCTTTCGGTCCTGGCCTGCCTGCCCGCTCTAGCCGGCGCCCAAGTTGTCGAAGAAATTGTCGCCCGCGTCAATAATCAGATCATTACCAAGTCCGAGTTTGAGCGCAGCAAGGATCAGCTTCGGGATGAAGTCAAGACGCAGGATCCGGCCAACGCCGACAAACTTTACGCGGAGCGCGAAAAAGACGTTCTCCGCGACCTCATCGACCAGCAACTGCTCCTCGAAAAAGGCAAAGACCTCGGTTTCACCGCCGATACCGATCTCATCAAGGCCCTCGACGAGATGCGCAAGCAGATGAAGCTGGATTCTCTCGAGGATCTGGAAAAAGAAGCCACCAAGCAAGGCGTCTCCTGGGAAGATTTCAAACAGGAACGGCGCAACCAGCTCATCACGCAGAAAGTAATCGGCGATCAGGTCGGCAGCCACCTCAGCGTCACCAAGGACGAAGCACAGGCCTTCTACGACCAGCACAAGAAAGAAATGGAACAGCCGGAGGCGATCCGTCTCAGCGAGATCCTGATCGCGCCGAAAACCTCCGCTGCTCCGGCTCAACCCGCAGCGGCGCCCGCGGCCGACCCGAACGCAGCGGCAACTCCAGCCGCTCAGCCTCCCGCTGACGACGCCGCAGCCCTGAGTATTGCCGAGGCCAAGGCCAACGATCTTCTCAAGCAGATTCACGATGGCGCGTCTTTTGAAGACATCGCCAAGAAATATTCCGATGGCCCTTCTGCCGCCGAGGGCGGCACGCTCGGCGTGTTCGAGCGCGGCAAGCTGGCCAAGGAACTCGAAGATCGGACCTTCGCCATGAAAGGCGGCGAAATCACCGACGTCATTCGCACCAGGCAGGGCTTCGTTATCCTGAAGGTGAATGAGCACATCATGGCTGGCATCCCTTCCATGAAGGACGTTCTGCCTCGCATTCAGGACGCGCTTTATTACCAGAAGCTGCAGCCCGCCCTGCGCACCTATCTGACCAAGTTGCGCGAAGATGCCTACATCTACTACATGCCGGGGTATGTCGATAGCGGCATGAGCCCGAACCAGACCAACCCGATCGAGACCGTCGCGGAAAAAGAGAGCGACGCCAAGAAGCTCAAGAAAAAGAAGAAACTTGGCATCCTCTGATCTTTAGGGGAGCTTGCGGCGCGTTTATACTCAGACGGCACAACTCATGAAAGAGTTTTATATCGGCGATTGCGCGCGCCACGAGAACAAGATCATCACCTCGAACTTCGTGGTCGTGGCCAAGCAGATCAAGCCCAAGAAGACCGGGGAACCCTATCTCGCGCTCACTCTCGGCGACCGCAGCGGCCAGCTCGAAGCCAAAATGTGGGATAACGTCGAAGATGTTCTCGACGCCTTCGAGCAGGAAGATTTCCTCAAGGTCAAAGGGCTGGTCAACAGGTACAAGCAGCGTTTTCAGCTCACCATCCACAAACTTCGCAAGCTGGGCGAATCGGAGATCGATTTCGCCGACTACCTGCCCAAGACCACCAAAGATGTTGACCAGCTCTGGCAGACTCTGGCCGGATACGTCGCCACATTTCAGAATCCACATCTCAAAGAGTTGCTGCAGGCTTTCATGGCCGATCCCGCCATTGCTGCGGCTTACCGCAACGCGCCCGCGGCCAAGACCCTGCATCACGCCTACATCGGCGGATTGCTCGATCACGTCGTCTCTCTCTGCCGCTCCGCCGAGCTGATGTGCCAGAACTACCCTCACATCAATCGCGATCTACTTCTCACCGGCGTCTTCCTGCACGATATCGGCAAGATTCACGAACTCACCTACAACCGTTCGTTTTCTTACACCACCACCGGCCAGCTTCTCGGCCACATGATCATCGAACTGGAGATGCTCCAGGCTAAGCTCGCCGTCCTACCCGGCTTTCCCGACGAACTAAAGATGCTGCTCGAGCACATGATCATCAGCCATCATGGACAATACGAATTTGGCTCGCCCAAGCTGCCCATGTTTCCTGAGGCGCTCATGCTGCACTACCTCGATGACCTAGATTCGAAGATGGAAGCCATGCGCGCGCACTTCGAGCGCGAAGCCGCGCTCGATAGTCCCTGGACCAGCTACAACGCCTCTCTCGGCCGTCCCCTTCTGAACACAGAGAAATTTCTCGCCCCCAAAAAGCCGCCCGCAGTCGCGGAAAATTCCCCGCCGGCACGCGAAGCCGAGCCCGACGTCGCCGCGTCCGACGCCGCCGTGTCCGAGATTGAAGAATCCGAGGATCGAACTCCCACCTTGTCAGGCCTCGAACCGCGGCGGTAAATTATCAGCGCACATGTAGGGACGGACGCCCCCGTCCGTCCTTCGCGCAAAGCGCGAATAAGCGCCATCACCGCCCACGCCGGAGAATCGACGAATGCCGACAAAGAAAGCTAAAGAAAAACCCGCAAAGCCCGACCCAGCCGGCTGCCAGGCCGGTCTTCCCGATCTCCCAACCACATACGGCCTCAAGGCCCGCCAGAAATATCTCCCTTTCAGCCACGCCGAAAAGCGTCTGGTTCAATCGCGCAACTACTGGATTTGCACCGCCCGTCCCGACGGTCGCCCCCATTCGATTCCGGTCTGGGGTTTCTGGATGGACGGCGCTCTTTACTTCGGCACTGGGCTCGCGTCGCGCAAGGCGCGTAATCTGGCGCACAACTCCGCCGTATCGATCCATCTCGAGTCCGGCGACGACGTGGTCATCCTCGAAGGCTCTGCGGTTGAGGTCGACGAGAGTGACAAACTCACGTTCAAGAAACTCGACGCGGCTTCGCGCGCCAAGTATAAGATGCCGCTCACGGTCATGCCCGGCGAGACCGTCTTGTATTCCGTTCGTCCGCGTACCGTCCTGGCCTGGACCGAAAAGGACTTCGTAAACAACGCTACGCGCTGGAGCTTCGAGCGCACATCTGGGATCCAACCAGCACGAACCAGATCGCTTGGCCGAGCATGACTACTGCCATGCCGTGGACGTCGAGCCGCAAGTGCCCGATCCCGATGCCCAGAATGATCAGTGGAGCAACGAAGCAGCCGTAGATGGCAAAACCACGAGCGAATCCTCCGTGGAGCAGCGCTGAGACTGACCAAAGAATGATTGCAATCGAGGCCGCCACGGAATAAATGCGCGCGAAGGCTTGGTTGATCTGAAAAATTCCGTCAATAACAATTCGCCATTGATGCACGACCGCAGGATCATCGCGGACCATGTGCTTCATAATCTCCGGGAAGGTGAATCCGCTGACCCCGCCGGCGATCATGATGGCCACACAACCAAAGCCGTAAGTGACGAGTGCGGCAAAGGATATCCGGTCGGAGTCGCCGATGCGGCGGGTGAGCCCGCAAGCGCCTAAGAACAAAAACAACGCGCTCACCAGGCCCAGCGAGTGAACGGCGCCGGTGACGATCGACATATGCGCGACTTGGTCCGCAGTCTGCGCGACCATTCCAGAGGGATGAACCGCCATGGTGAGAATGCCGCCCAGTGAGCCCGCAATCAGTGCAATTCCAGCTTTACGATCGTCCGTCATGATCGACACTCTAGACACCGGTCGATGCGTGTGAAAGGGTTATTTGCAGAGGAGTCATGATACGGAACAAACGCGCCAGATAAGTTCAGGAACCAGCATGGCCAACGCCAGGAAAACGAAGAATATGGTGGCGAGGTCCCGTCCGAAAACGGACCGCCGAATCCTGCGCACGCGCGACACGCTGGGCGATGCGCTGGTTGCGCTCATGAAGGAGAAAAGCTTCGATGAAATCACGGTGCAGGATCTGCTGGACCGGGCAGGAGTCGGGCGCGCGACATTCTACGTCCACTTTCGCGACAAACAGGACTTGTTTCTCAGCGATGTGGAAGATTTTTTCCAGACCACTTCGACCACGCTGAAACGGGAGGGCGCGGACCCGAAGCGCTTGTTGCCGGTGCAGGAGTTATTCGGTCACATTCGGTCGGTACGTGAGTTTTATTCCGCCGTGGTGAACGCAGGGAAGATGAACGATGTGCGCGAGTTGGGACTCGGATTCTTTGCGCGCTCGATTGACGAACGATTGCAGATGGCGGGATTGGAGATTTCTCCGCTGCGGCGGTCCGCCGAAGCCCACGCGCTCGCCGGAGGTTTCTTTTCGCTGCTGGACTGGTGGATCGACAAAGGAATGAAGACCGATCCAGCGGAGATGGACGAGATGTTTCATCGCATGGCGTGGGGCGGATTGTCCGGGCGCTGATGCGTGAGCATCGTCCTCGCGGCTCGCCTCCTGGTACTGCGCCAGGCTGCCGGTGGAGTTAACCCATGCTCGACTTCAGCCGTTTTGAAATCCTCACCTTCGATTGCTACGGCACGCTGATCGACTGGGAAACCGGAATTCTCACCGCCCTGCGCCAGATTCTCTCGGCTCACGTAAAGAAAATTGACGACGCGAAACTGCTTCAACTCTACGGAGACTTCGAACAACTTTCCGAGCAAGACCCCTTTCACCCGTATCGCGAGGTGCTGCAATCCGTAGTCCGCCGCTTCGGCGCCGAACTCGGATTCACTCCCACCTCCGACGAAACGAGCGCGCTTCCCGACTCGCTCGCCCGCTGGAAGCCCTGGCCCGACACGATTGCCGCGCTGCGCCAACTGAAAACTAAGTTTCGCCTCGCCATTGTTTCGAATGTGGACGATGATCTCTTCGCCGCCACCCGCCCGCAACTCGGAGTCGAATTCGATGAAGTTGTAACCGCGCAGCAAGCCCGCGCCTACAAGCCATCTTTGAAAATCTTCGAGCTGGCGCTGAATCGAATTCACGCGCCCGCCCGCTGCGTGCTGCACGTCGGCCAAAGCATTTATCACGACGTAATACCCGCCCAGTCGCTGGGCCTGGCGACGGTGTGGGTAAACCGTCCCTCCGCCAGACCCGGCGTCGGCGCAGTAAAAGCGGCCAACGCTAAACCCGACCTGGAAGTGACAAGCCTAGCCGAGCTGGCCGCCGCAGCCGTCAAAGAATGAGTCTTGAGTCTGTACTGCCGCAGTCTGCCAGATAAGAGCCGCGAAGCGGCGACAGAATGCAGCCCACGGCGCAAGCCGTGTGTGACAAGTTGAACAACAGGACCAAGCGCCGAAGGGGCGCAAGAAACAGAATACGCCTACGCGGCCGAGATGCCCCGACTCTCCCTCCGGGAAAAATCCCTAAAAGTTCGCCGGCAACTTGACGATCCGCTTCTGAATCGCCCACATCACCAGCTCCGCCTTATTGTGAATCCCGAGCTTGCGCATCAGATTGAACTTGTGCGCATCCACCGTTTTGACGCTCAACCCCAGCATCTTCGCCGCCGCTCGCACCGTCCTGCCCGCGGCCAGCAATTCCAGCACTTCCCGCTCCCGTGCCGTCAGCCCCCGCCGCCGCGAACGCACTTTCTCCGTCGCCGATTCCTCGCCGCCACGTCGCGGCATCTCCCGCACCACGGCTAGCTCGGCAGCTCCCATCTCCCTCAACATTTCGATCAGCTCTTCCGCCGATGTCTGCCGGGTCGCCCTGCGGCTTCCACTATCGTGCTCGTCCTCTTCCCGTCCCGTCACGAACAGCACCGCGCTTCGCGGAGATTCCTGCAGAATCATTTGCTCCGCCTGTTCTGCCGCACAGCCGAAAGTGCCCGCATCGGTGATCACCACGTCGGGAGTCAGAGTCCCGACGATCGAGAGCCCGTCGGCCGCGTTCCCGGCTTCACCCACGACGTCGACGTCCGGCTCGTCTTCCAGCAGCCGCCGCAGTCCCTGCCGCAGCAGGACGTAATCGTGCGCCAGCACGCAGCGAATCTTTTTTTCGCCGTGTGTTTTTCCCCGCTCAAGATGCGCGTGTGGACACACGGGCGCTCCTTCGATGGGCAGAGATTCTTGCGCTGCGGCGGTTTCGGGGGAGTTGGGGGAGCCGCCAACGTCCCCGACATTGTAACTCCTCCCCACGCCGCGCGGGGCGCTAAACTCCGCTGCTCTGGCCGATTTCGGGCCGGAACGAGTTCATCTTCCGAGTCTCTCCCTACCGCATCAGGTACAATCGAAAATTTATGCTGCGTTACTTCACAGCCGGAGAGTCGCACGGCGAGGCCTTGGTCGCCTTTCTTTCCGGCATGCCCGCGGGAGTCAAAATCGATCAGACTTTTCTCGATCGCGAACTCTGGCGTCGCCAGCAGGGATACGGCCGCGGCGGCCGCATGAAAATCGAGCGCGACTCCGCTCACATTCTTTCCGGCGTCCGTCATGGACTCACGATCGGTTCGCCCATCGCGGTGCAGCTGGAAAATCGCGACTGGAAAAACTGGCAGGAATCTTTGCCCGTCGGCAACGGCGACCGCGCCAAACACAAGTGCGTCGCCTCTCCGCGTCCCGGCCACGCCGATCTCGCCGGAGCGCTGAAATACAATTTTCCCGAAGCTCGATACGTGCTCGAACGCGCCTCCGCGCGCGAGTCTGCCGCCCGCGTCGCCATCGGCGCCATCGCCAAACTTTTCCTGCGCGAACTCGGCATCGAAATTTTGAGTCACGTGATCACTACCGGCAGTGTTACTCTGCCCGATCCGGTGCCGTGGGAGAAAATTCGCGCTCTCGCCGAGCGGGAAGACGTTCTGCTCAACTGCGCCGATCCTGAACTAGAGCAGCGCATGAAAGAGGAAGTCGATAAAGTTCTGAGAACCGGCGACTCGCTCGGTGGCGTTTTTGAAGTCGTGGCCTACCACGTTCCTCCCGGCCTGGGCACTTACGCTCAGTGGGACGAGCGTCTCGACGCGCTGCTGGCCGCCGCCGTGATGTCGTTGCAGGCAGTCAAAGCCGTCGAGATCGGTTCCGGAGTCGCCGCCGCCTTCGCGCCCGGCTCCGCCGTGCACGACGAAATCGGCTACGCTGCCACGTCTGGATTCACCGCGTTTTCCCGTACTCACAACAATGCCGGAGGCATTGAAGGCGGTGTTTCGAACGGCGAAGAAATCCGCGTGCGCGGTTATCTGAAGCCGATTTCCACGCTCCGCCGCCCTTTGCAGTCGGTCGACTTCGATACGCGTGAAGCCGTCAAGGCCGCCTACGAACGCTCCGACGTCTGCGTCGTCCCCGCCGCCGGAGTCGCGGCCGAGGCCATGGTCGCGCTCACGCTCGCCCGCTGCGCGCTCGAAAAATTCGGCGGCGACTCGATGACCGAGACGCTAAGAAATTTTCAAGGCTACGCGCAGCAGCTCAAAAATTACTGACGAATGAATTCCTGATCTGAAGACTCACGACGAATGATCTATCCCATCGTAAAGTTCGGCAACCCGGTGCTCGAGAAGCCCTCTGAAACGGTCACGGTTTTCGACGATGATCTGCGCAAGCTTGTCGAAGATATGTTCGAAAGCATGTACGCCGCTCACGGCGTCGGCTTGGCCGCACCGCAAGTCGGCATCGGCCGCCGCGTCGCCGTCATCGACGTAACTTTCAAAGAGGATCCCAACGCTCGCCTCGTCCTGATCAATCCTGAAATTATTCATACCGAAGGCAAGCAGACCCAGAGCGAGGGATGTCTCAGCATCCCCGATTTCCGCGAAAACGTCACTCGCCCCAACAAAGTGACCGTCCGCGCCCAGGATGCTCACGGCAAAGTTTTCGAGAAAACCGGAGAAGAGCTGCTGGCTCGCGCCCTGCTCCACGAAACCGATCACCTCAACGGTAAGCTCTACTTCACCCACATCAGCGCATTGAAGCGCGACCTGATGAAGCGCAAAATCCGCAAAATGATGAAAGCCGGAGAATGGTAGAGGCCCATGAATCGGGGCTTATGTTTTGTCGTTCTTTGCGCGGCCCTGTCCGTAGGCACGCGTGGGGCGGGATACGAAGATGCAGTTACGCCTACTGCGCTCTGGAGTTCGGACGTGACCCCCGACCTAAAGAACGTGGGCCGAAACCCGCCCGGAGTAGCGTTTCTGGACGACGAAAGACTGATCGTGCATTACGTGAGCCTCGATACTAGTCAGCTTTCATCACGTCCGAGCCCCGATTCTTCCAGTCCATTTCGCCTTCACATTTCAGTGATCAACAGCGCTTCTGGAAAAATCACATCCGACAAAGAATGGGGAACTCGTGTTCGCGACACAACGGTTTTGGTGACGAGCGGAGGGGTTATCATTCGCACGGGTGAACTGCTGCGGCTTTACTCAAAGGACTTCTCAGAACTGCGACGCATACCCATTTCTCAGGTTCCCGACGAAGGCTGGGAAATAAGGATCTCCCCCACTCGCAAGACCGTGCTGCTAAACCACTATCACATAAGCCGACAGGACGGGCTGAGCGTCAGCCACTTCGAGGTGCTGGATGGAGACACTCTGAAATCAAAGCTCAGTTGGGCTCAATCTCCTGGGATTATTAACAATTACGCGATCACCGACGGAGCCATTGCAGCCGCACGATACGAAAACGGGCACGGAACCGTCATCGCAACAGGATTCGGAAGTGCGGTGTGGAAACCGCTTTTTGAGGTTCCCCAGGGAGCCTGCAAGCCTGGGAGGTCAGCAATCTTCCTCACGGGTAGTTTGCTTATGTGCGCCTTCAGGGACGTTGTCATATCCTCGACCAACGGCGAGGTTCTGATGACTGATCCAATCGGCAAGAACGAAGGCCAGAGCGCGAAAATTGAGATGGCCCAGAACGGATCACACGCGGCCGTTTTGCTTGAGAGCCTCAGAGACACCTGGGACACGGGAGGGCACATCGTCTCTTTGCATGCTGCTGTGTACGAACTGACTAGGAGGAAGCGCGTTATGACTGTTGCGGCATCTCCTCCTCCCAAGCAAGACTGCGACCTAGCCATCTCTCCTGACGGATCGAAGCTTGCCATTCTTAGTGATCGGACGCTTTCTGTTTATCGGGTTCCGATATCTACGCCGAACGGCGGGGCACAACCTTGAGTTTCAGAATGCCCGAATCGCTCAATCTCGTTTTCTGCGGCACGCCGGCCTTCGCCGTTCCGACGCTGGAAAAGCTGGTCGCGGCCGGATTCCGCGTGCATCTCGTGGTCACTCAGCCCGACCGGCCCAAAGGCCGCGGGCTCGAACTCGTCGCTTCTCCGGTCAAGCAATCGGCGCTACGGCTGAACCTGCTCATCGCCCAACCCGAGCGTATCAAAACCAACGACGAATTCCGCTTCCAACTCGCAGCACTCAAGCCCGACGCGATTATCGTCGTCGGCTACGGCCGCATAATTCCCCATTGGATGCTCGATCTTCCGCCGCTCGGCAACATCAACCTGCACGCCTCGCTGCTGCCGAAGTATCGCGGCGCTGCTCCCATTCAGTGGGCGATAGCGCAAGGCGAAACGGTCACCGGAGTCACCACCATGCGCATCGACGGCGGCCTCGACACCGGCGCCATCCTCTTGCAGCAAGAACTCCCCATCGCGCCCAGCGACACTGCCGAGACCCTGGCTCCGCGCGTAGCCGCGACCGGCTCGGATCTCATGACCGAAACCCTGCGCGGACTGCAAGCTGGTTCAATTCCCCCACGCCCGCAAGATAATTCGCAGGCGACTCTCGCTCCAATTCTCAAGAAAGAAGACGGCCTCATCGATTTCTCGCGCCCGGCCGCCGAAATCTTAAACCGCATGCGCGGCTTCCAGCCCTGGCCCGGAGCCTACACAAAATTTCGCGGCAAAACTCTCCAGGTTCTGAAAGCCCAACCGCGCGCCGATGCGCTGCCTCCTGGCGAACTCCACCTCGACGCTGATCGTCTCTTCGTCGGCACGGGCCGAGACTCGTCTCTCGAACTCCTAGAACTCCAACTCGAAGGAAAAAAGCGCACCACCGCCCGCGACTTCATCCACGGCTATCGCCCCAAGCCCGCCGAAAAACTAGGCGAGTGATTCAATAGAGAATGTGGGGACAGCCGCCCCGGATGTCCCGCGGGCAAAGCCCGCGCTGGGTTGCCCCTGTGTTCCTCTGTGTCCTCTGTGGTTGAGCAGTTCTGGTGATCCCCACAAAAGCCTACAATCTGACTGCGATGCCCATATCCCCCGCCCGCGCCGCCGCCTTCGACATTCTTCTCCGCGTGGAGCGCGAATCCTCCTACGCCTCTGAACTCCTGCACTCGGCGACCTATGAAAATCTGTCGACTCCCGACAACGCCCTCGCCACTGAACTCGTCATGGGAGTCCTGCGCTGGCGCTCGCGCCTCGACGAAGAAATCGCAGCAGCTTCTTCCCAAGTTCTCTCGAAGCTCGACCTCGAAGTTCTGATCGCGCTGCGCCTCGCGCTCTACCAATTCCGTTTTCTCGATCGCGTCCCGCAACGCGCGGCGCTTCATGAGAGCGTTGAACTGGTGAAGCGCGCGCGCAAACGCTCGGCCGCGCCCTTCGTCAACGCCATTTTACGCAAGCTCTCGAACGCACCGCCCACGAAATTTTCTGCTGCCGAAGAAGTTTCTTCGCCCGAGGCTCTGGCGCGAGCCTTCGCGCACCCGTCGTGGATGGTCGAACGCTGGGCCCACGATTACGGCCTCGCAACGGCGCTCGAAATTTGTAAACACAACCAATCCATTCCTGGGACAGCAATCCGCCTTCGCAACCCACAAGCCGAAGCTCAACTCAATCAAGATGAAATCTCCCTCACCCCCGGTTCAGTGCTGACCACCGCCCGCCGCGTCGCCACGGGCGATGTGACGAAAACCAAATCCTGCCGCGCCGGTGAAATCGTGATCCAGGACGAAGCCTCGCAACTCGTTGCGGCCCTGATCGCCCCCGTTCCGCTGAAAGCCGGATCGAGAATTCTCGACTGCTGCGCCGCCCCCGGCGGCAAGACTCTCGCCATCGCCGACCGCAACCCTGCCGCCTCAATCACCGCTGTCGAACTCCATCCCCACCGCGCCCGCCTGCTCCAAAAACTCCTGAGCAAATTGCACACGGCCCCGCAAATTCAGATTGTCGTCGCCGACGCCACGCGTCTTCCAACATCCGTCTCCTTCGATCGCGTACTCGCAGACGTCCCCTGCTCCGGCACCGGCACCCTCGCGCGCCATCCCGAAATCAAGTGGAGCCTCACGTCCGCCGATATCGGCGAGCTGCACCAACGCCAGTGCGCAATCCTCCGCGCAGCGCTTGCGCAGGTCGCTCCCCGCGGACGCTTGATTTACTCCACTTGTTCTTTGGAAAAAGAAGAAAACGAAGATGTCGTCGAGCAAGCCCTGGCTGAGAACCAGTCCTTCCGCCTGCTCGACTGCCGCGCCGAACTCGCGACTCTGAAAGCCGCTGGCGACCTCATGTGGCCCGATCCCGCAAACCTGACGCGCGGCCGCTGTCTCCGCACCATCCCAGGCATTCACCCCAGCGACGGATTCTTCGCCGCCATCCTCGAAAGATTTTGATCCAGTGATTTATCTGTGTATATCCGAGGAAATCCGTGGCAGGTTTTTTCCTTACCGCACTTCAAAACTAACAGCGGTCCCGCCCAAAACTTTCTGCCCCGCCGCCGGAAATTGCAACACAATGATGCTAGCCGGCGACGGCTGAGCCGGAGGCGCAGCCGGCGCAACGGGCGCGATTGGGGCAATCGCCGGCGCTTGTATCCCCGGATTCGGAGCAGGACTCGCGGCAGGATTCGCAATAAGATTCGTGGCGTCACTCGCAGGCGCCGGCGGCGCTGGCACGCTCACGCTGACGTTCCCCAACCTGAATCCCGCATCCTGCAGCGTTCGACTCACGCTGCCCAGCGGTTGCCCCACAAAATTCGGCATCACGAACGCCGGTGGCTGCGCCGCAGCCGTCACCAGCAAACTGATCTTCGGAGCCAGCACCTGCGTCGCGTTCGCCGACGGGCTCTGCGCCAGCACCTGATCCGCCGGAATCCCCGGCGACTGCACTTCCGCCATCGAAGCCACATCCAGCCCGCGCCGCCGAATGTTCAACTCGGCCGCGTGTTCGCTCTGTCCCGTCACATCCGGAATCGCGACCCGCGTCGGCCCCAGGCTCTGCGCCACCCGCACCTGCCAGCCGCGCCGTACCTTCGTCCCCGGCAGCGGCAGTTGCGACATGATCCGCCCCTCGGGAATCTGCGGGCTGTAATACTGCCGCTCGATTGACATCTGCAATCCGAGTCCCGAGACGGTTCGCTCCGCTTCCACCGGAGACAGTCCTACCAGCGGCGGCACTGCAACCTCCTGCCCGTGAATGGCCAGGCGCATCGCGGTCAGCGCCGAAACCATCGCCACAATCACCAGCACCAGCGCGAGCATCGCAAATCGCAAGGCGGATTTCATGAGGTGTTACGCAAATTATAGTCCCCGTTCGCTGCCGCAAAAGAACCTCACTCTCTGAATGACACAGGTTCCGCGAAGTGCGTGGCAAGGGTATCAGCGGGCATCCGGCGATCTTTCCCGGCATCTAATGAAACGCGTTCAGCGAGGTGCGCCATGACTTCCAGATTGGAGTATCATGATGGCGTGCGGCGTCCAATTCCGGCTTCGGTCGCGCTCTTCGGCCTGATCGTGCTGCCGGTGTTGTTCGCGATGTTGTTCTTGACGCCGGCCAGCTTCGCGCAGTTCAATGGCGCCTCTGGCCCTTCTTCCGTCGGGCACTCGGTCAATCCGCCAACCGGTTCTATCAAACCGCCCACTGGCGCCGTCGTGCCCCCAACGAACTGGAACGAGTCCGGCTCGCGCTTCGCTTCCTCGCGGACATCCGCCGGATCGCATGACGGCCATCACCACCATCATCACTACGCGGAATACGCGCCGGCCGGCGTGTATGCCGTTCCGCTTCCCTATGCCGTCGACATCGGCGCGACCGAGGATGATGACAACGCTGACGCCGACGACAGCGACGCCAACTATCAGGGCGGCCCCACCGTCTTCGACCGCCGCGGTTCAGGCGCCAGGTCCTACGTGCCGCCGGTAAACGACGCCTCCGACAACGAAGGCTCCGACGTCGCACCCGATCCGCCGCAGGCACCGACGCTGCTCGTCTTCAAAGACGGCCACCAGCTGGAGGTCGGAAACTACGCGATCGTCGGCTCTACTCTTTTTGATCTCACGCCCGGACACGCCCGAAAGGTAGCGCTCTCCGATCTCGATCTCGAAGCAACTCGCAAACAGAACGACGATCGCGGCGTCATCTTCGAGCTGCCCGCGACCCCGCAGGCCAACTGATCATGCGCAGCATGGCTCTCATCTCGCTTTTCGCCCTCACGACCTTGATGAGCGTGCAAAAGATGAGCGCGCAGAGAATGTTCTCCTCGAGTCCGCATTTCGCGGCGCCGCACCCAGCCGCGCACTCGTCAGGTTTTGCAGGCCCAGCGGCCTTCCGCGGACGGGGCGCTTATCCCGTTAATTTTCTGTATCCGTTCGGCCTGTTCTCCGATTCCTTTTATCCCGATTATTCGAACACCGACGTCTATGCCACTGGATATCCGGTCGCCGCCGAGCCGCCCGTGATCCTCTTGCAGTACCCTCCGACACCCGCCACGATGCCGGAACGCGCGCCAGCGCCTGTGGAGCCACTCATGATCGAGTGGAGAGGCAACCACTATGTTCGCGTCAGCGGAGAAGCCAATTCGAACGCGCAGATGATCGACCAGGTGAGCTCGGAGAAAACTTCCCGGGCAACAGCCGCGTCGCCTGCAGCACAGGACCTACAGCCAGTCGATCTCGTATTTAGAGACGGTCACCGCGAACAGGTTTCGGAGTACACCATCGCGGGCGGTGTGCTTTACACCACCGGCGACTATTACGCCGGCGGATCGGGGAATAAGAAAATCGAGCTCTCTTCGCTGAATCTGCCCGAGACCATCAGCTCAAACCGCTCCCACGGCGTGACGTTCCGCTTCCCCGCCGCCCCCAACGAAGTAATCGTCCGCCCGTAGAGACGTTGCTCGCAACATCACCTCCAGCCAAGTCGGGAGCGTGGGCGCCTGAATCGTACCGGGAACGCACACAACAGCGGGACAATGGGGGCGCCTGGAACCCGAGCACCACCGTGGAAGAGCGGCGCTTCAGCGCCGCGTAAAGCCCCCCAAGAATCAACCGGGCTTCAGCCCCCGTGGATCCGGCTCAAGCCGCGGTCGCCAACATACCCTTCAGCGCCGCCCTCCGCTCCCGCACCCGCAGCAGGGGTTGCTCCACCAGATAATACGAAGCGCTCGCCATCCCAACCGCAAAAAATACGAAATACCATGGCCGCGGATGCGTGCCATACACAAACACCTGCTGCCACAAATACAAGCTGTAACTGATCTTCCCCAGCCACACCACCGGACGCACACTCAAAATCCAATACGGCCTCTGCACCATGTGCAGCAGCACTCCCGCAATCGAGACATGCAGCACGGGCCACAACACAAACAACAGCAGCGGCGTAATGCGAAATCGCAACAGCCCCACATAAACCGGCACCAGCGCCACCGGCAAAATCATCAGCCCGGCCAACCCTGCGCCCGGGCGCGAAAATCGAGCCCACACTGTCCCCGCCCATCGCCCCGGCCGCTCCGTAAGAATCGCGAGCAAACATCCAATCGCCAAAATATCCGCCACCGCCGGAAATGTCTCATCCCCCTTCCCATGCAATCGCAGAAAATGGCAAGCCACGCGATACAACGGAGCGAACGCCACCACTCCCGCCAATATCGCCACCCGGTGCCGGTACCATTTCTTCAGCACACCCGGCCACAGAAAATAAAACTGCTCCTCCACGCTCAGTGACCACAAATGTCCCAGAAACCACGGATGCGTCCAGTCAAAATTCGCCAGATACAGCGCCGCAGCCGCCATGTGATACCAGCGCAGTTCATGCCAAAAAATCACAAACACGGGCAGCATGAACGCTGCGGCCGCGGGCAGAATCCGGTAAGCCCGCCGCACATAAAATTCTCCCAGCCGGATCGTCGAGGTCTTCGCATGCTCCTTGAGCAGAAGCGTAGTAATCAGATACCCGGAAATAATAAAAAAGATTCTCACCCCCAGGTTCGCAAACGCTCCCGCGATATCCGAGTGATAGCGCAACTCGGCCCAATGCCCCGCAATCACCAGCGAAATCGAAATCGCGCGCAGTCCGTCGAGCGAAGGAATGCGCGAAGAAATGCGGTTCATCGCAGCGCAGCCTAGCAGCCCCGGCCCGACCAATGCAGTGACGCGCAACCCAAATCGCAATCATTTCCCGCAGATTTCCCATCTCGGAACCGAACCGGAGCCGGCCTCAACGCAGTCAACGCCGAGGTCCCAGAAATCCGCCAAAACATGCTATAATTACCGTAGTTCAATTGGTAGGTAACAGCTTGTAAATACAATCAGTTACAGCCGTTTCGACGAACCCGGATTGCAGTGTTCGCGCTGACGGCTAAAAGCTGACAGCTGAGAGCTTAAAGAATGCCCGACGATCAAAACCCCGAACTTCCTCTCACTCCTCCGAACGGCGGCGGCGATGGCCCCGGCGCGTTGAACATTCACCCCGTCAACATTGAAGAGGAGATGAAGCGGTCGTATCTCGACTACTCCATGTCGGTGATCATCGGCCGCGCCCTGCCCGACGTGCGCGACGGATTGAAGCCCGTCCACCGCCGCATTCTTTACACGATGGCCCAGATGGGGCTGCAGCCCAATCGCGCGACGCGCAAGTGCGCCAGGATCGTCGGCGAAGTCATGGGCAAGTACCATCCGCATGGCAACCTCGCCGTGTACGACGCTTTGGTTCGCCTCGCGCAGACGTGGAGTCTGCGCTACCCGCTGATTTTTGGCCAGGGCAATTTTGGCTCCGTCGATGGAGACCCGCCCGCCGCCGACCGTTACACCGAAGCGAAGCTCGCTCCCGTTTCCACCGCGCTGCTCGAAGATCTCGACAAAGATACCGTCGACTTTCATCCCAACTACGACGGCAGCGAGGTTGAGCCTGACGTTCTGCCCGCGCGCATTCCCAATCTTCTGGTCAACGGCTCCGACGGAATCGCTGTCGGCATGGCGACGAAGATTCCGCCGCACAATCTCACGGAAATCGTCAACGCGACTATTACCCTGATCAACAACCCGAACGCGCAGCTCGCTGAAATTCTGAAAGACGTCCAGGGACCCGACTTCCCGACCGCCGGCATCATCCACGGCCGCGCCGGAATTTTCGAGGCTTACCGCACCGGCCGCGGACGCTTCATGATGCGCGCCAACGCCGCCATCGAAACTTTCGGCAAAGATCGCGAAGCCATTATCGTCACCGAGATCCCGTATCAGGTGAATAAGTCGGTCCTGATCAAGCGCATCGCACAACTGGTCAACGACAAGGAAATCGAGGACATCTCCGACGTGCGCGACGAGAGCGATCGCGATGGTATGCGCATCGTAGTCGAACTCAAGCGTGGAGCGGAACCGCAGATCGTTCTGAACCAGCTTTTCAAACACACGCAGATGCAGGAAAGTTTCTCGATGATCCTGCTGGCGGTGGTCAACGGACAGCCCCGCGAGATGGGGATCATCCAGACCATCAAGTATTTCATCGAGCACCGCGTCGACGTCGTACGCCGCCGCACCGCGTTCCTGCTGCAGAAGGCGAAAGACCGCGAGCACATTCTCGAAGGCTACCTCACCGCGCTCGACCACCTCGACAACGTTATCGTGATCATTCGCGGCAGCGCCAACCGCGCCGACGCTCGCGAAAACCTGGTCGCGTATTTCGGCGGCAAGAAAATTGACATCAACACCACCGGCCGCGCTCCCAAGCTCGACGCTGAAAAGCCTTTCACCACGCGGCAGGCCGACGCCATCCTCGAATTGCAGTTACATCGCCTGACCAAGCTCTCGATCGACGAAATCTCGAACGAGCTGAAAGAAGTCCGCGAGAACATCGCCGAATACGAATCCATCCTCGCCTCCGAGTCGAAGCTGCGCAAAGTCATCATCAAAGAGCTGGAAGAAGTAAAGAAGCTCTACGGAGACGACCGCCGCACTCGCATCGAAGACGAAGCCGCCGAAATCGTTCTCGAAGATCTCATCGCCGACGAGCAGGTGGCTGTCACCGTCAGCCACTCCGGCTATCTCAAGCGCACGCCCATCTCCACCTACCGCATGCAGCGCCGCGGCGGCACGGGCCGCACCGGCATGAAAACGCGCGACGAGGATTTCGTCGAGCATCTTTTCATCGCCAGCACCCACGCCTACATTCTCATCTTCACCAACAAGGGCCGCGTCTACTGGCTCAAGGTGTATGAAGTTCCTGACGTCAGCGCCGCCGGAAAAGGCAAGCACATCGGCAACCTGGTCGGCCTGCAGCCCGGTGAAACCGTGAAGACCATGGTTGCCGTGCGCAATCTGGAAGAAGAGAACAAATACGTTTTCTTCGCCACGCGCAACGGCCTGGTCAAGAAATCTGAAGTGCGCGAGTTCATGCACGTACGCTCCAACGGCATCAACGCGATCTCAATTGAAGAAGGCGACGAACTGGTCGCCGCCCGCATCACCAACGGCAATCAGATCGTCTTCATCGCGTCGCATGAGGGCATGGCCGTCCGCTTCGACGAGAGCCACGTCCGCCCCATGGGCCGCGGCGCCTACGGAGTCAATGGCATCAATCTGGACAAAGGCGACTACGTAGTAGGCATGGCCACAACCACAAAGCCCGAAGCCGAAACCGCTCGTGTAGGGGCAGAAGCCCCAGGCGCGACAGCGCCTGTGGAATCAGCAGAAGCCAAGCCCGACGCCACCGAACCCGAGCCCATCGACGTAACCGTGAAAGGCAGCCTGATCCTCTCCGTAACCGAAAACGGATACGGCAAGCGCACCCCCGCCGACGAATATCGCCTGACCAACCGCGGCGGCAAAGGCGTGATCAACGTGAAGACGACCGAGCGAGTCGGCAAAGTAGTCGCCATCGCGCAGGTCGATGAAACCAGCGAGGTCATGCTGATCAGCCATTACGGCAAAATCATCCGCATGGACTCAACGACGATCCGCGAAACCGCCCGCGCAGCCCAAGGCGTCCGCCTGCTGCACATGGAGCCGGGAGACCGGGTAGCGGCAGCCGTAGTGCTGGCACCAGAAGCGGAACCGAACGGCGGGAACGGCACGCTGATTCAGTAGGGATGAGCCATGGCGACGGCTAAGCAGGCGAAGCTGCGCTCAGATTATCCGATATCGCAGTAGCGCTGATTAGGTTTTGAGGAACCTGATATTCTCAACAACTGCCTACGCGCTGTCCTCGTCATCCCATTCGTAGCCGCAGGAATCGCAGGTGCAGCGTCTTACATGTACATGGGCAGTAATGGGGTCGAATGGGTTCGCTCCAGGATGGCTCAATGACTTTTCGACTTCCTGGCAGGTAACATCTGCCGAGTAGCACTTTATGCAGCGCAGTTCTTGGTTTGTTTCCTCTTCCTTGTCAACAGCCGCCGGGAGTCTCTGTTGTAAGACCAGGTTTGGCGCGTCGCTCTCGAGCGGGTCGTGCGCTATATCGTCGAAGGCACGTGAAAGACCTAGTTCCTTCACTTCCTTCTCATCATAACCCAGCCAGTGTGCCACTTCATGCCAAACGACCTGTTTCACTTCCCCAGGCAGGTTTCCCTTTGAATGCCGCAGAATCGGACCTCTAAAAACAAATATCAACTCGGGAGCAGTTGGCACTAAATTGTGTTGGCGCTTGGTCCTGCTTATTCCGCTGTAGCACCCCAATAGTTCAGTGCATGGCCGATTCCATCTCCTCGACACTCTCGCCAACATCTCCTGGGGCGGCTCATCGGTGATCTGAATGCCGGGAAAATCCGGCAGATTTCTGATCTTCTCGGGCAGTGTATCGTATGCCCACTCCACGATCTGTTCGAAACTGGCGCCGTTGGAGGCTTCAGTCATGACGGATTCACTGTGCTGATTGTATCCCTCGTGTCCATAAGTCTGGCGTCGCCACAAGACTCGATGGCACCTCTCGAGTCGCACCCTTTCCCGAAACCGCGGCGTTTTGCGGCAGCGTAGATCGTCGGGGTAGCGCGGCGGCGACTCACCCGTTCACCAGTCCCATCATGTGCTCGGGATACCTTCCGCCGGCGGCCGACTCCACGGGGAACGCTTCGTCGATCCGCCGCAAGTCTTCTTTCGACAAACCAACTGCATCTGCGGCCGCGTTTTCTTCCAGATATTTCCGCCGCTTCGTCCCCGGGATCGGCACGATGTCGGAACCCTGCGCCAGCACCCAGGCCAGCGCCAACTGCGACGCGGTGCATTTCTTTTCGCGGGCGATCTCCTCGACGCGGCGCACCAGGTCGAGATTCTTCTGAAAATTTTCTCCCTGAAAGCGCGGACTGAGGCGCCGGTAGTCATCGGCCGGCAGATCGTCGAACTTCTTAAACTGCCCGGTCAGAAATCCGCGGCCAAGCGGACTGTAGGCCACAAAGCCGATTCCAAGCTCGCGGCAGGTCGCCAGAATCTCGGCCTCAGGGTCGCGCGTCCATAGCGAGTATTCTGTCTGCAGCGCGGTAATCGGATGCACCTTCGCCGCCCGCCGCAAAGTCGCCGGCGATGCCTCGGAAAGCCCCAGATACCGCACCTTGCCTTCGGTCACCAGCTGGGCCATCGCGCCGACGGTCTCCTCGATCGGCGTTGCGGGATCGACGCGATGCTGGTAATAAAGGTCGATCGTCTCCACGCCCAGCCGGCGCAGGCTGGCCTCGCACGAGGCGCGCACGTACTCCGGCTTGCCGTTCACACCGCGAACGTTCGGGTTCGCGGGGTCACGCACAATTCCAAACTTCGTGGCCAGTACGACCTTGTCGCGGCGGCCCTTGATCGCCTGGCCGACCAGCACTTCATTTTTGTGCGGACCGTAAACGTCCGCGGTGTCGAGAAAATAGATGCCGAGTTCGAGCGCGCGATGAATCGTGGCAATCGATTCGGTGTCATCGAAGCCGGTGTAAAACTCCGACATGCCCATGCATCCCAAGCCCTGCGCCGAAACCTTCAGACCGCTGCGACCAAGTTCACGAATCTGCATGATGGCTCCTTCTATAAGGAAATCATCAACTAATGCGCGAATCACTTCCCCGCGTCATTGTTAGAGATGCTCCGGAAGTGGCTCTGGATGATAGGAATTCCGGAATCGACAAATTCCTGAGTCGTAGCCTGCGCGCCCGCATCCTTTACGCGAGTGATCGCTCGTAACGGTGGAACCCATGACTCAGGTGTCAGTCTGGTTTGAACGCAAGTTCGATTTTTCGTTTCCGGTGGAGCTGCATCCGAATCTGTGCGCGCGCCTGCGCGGCACTCCGGCGCGGCTCGAAGAGACGCTTCGCGGACATACTCACGAACTCCTGGCCGGGAAGCCGCAACAGAAGTGGTCGGCCCAGGAACACGCCGGCCACTTGCTCGACCTCGAACCGCTGTGGCTGGCGCGAGTGAACGACTACGTCGCGGCCAGCCCGCAGCTCACCGCAACCGATTTGCAGAATCGAAAAACCGACGAAGCCCGCCACAATGCGCAGCCGCTGGAACAGATTCTCGTGGAGTTCCGCGCTGCACGAGAGCGGCTGTTGCTGCGAGTGAGCGAACTGGATGCCTCGCTGCTGGCTCGATCCATTCCGCACCCGCGCCTGAAAACGCCGATGCGCCTGGTCGACCATTTATATTTCGTGGCCGAACACGACGACCACCACTTGGCGCGAATCTGGAAACTGCTCAGTGTAAAGTTCTGACGAGGGTGCCCCTACAACGAAACGCGAATGCGAGGCTTCGCCTTCGCCACGATCTCGCCGACCTGGACCGCCGGAACTCCTGCATCGTTGAGAGCCCACGCCAGCGGCCCCTCGTCGGGCGTCGAAATCAGCAGTCCTCCCGCAGTCTGTGGGTCAAACAGCAGCGCCCGCACGTCGTCAGGCACTCCGTCGTCGTACTCCACCAGGCACTCGGCAAAGTCGCGGTTATTCTTCAAGCCACCGGGAATGTACCCGGCGCGAACGCACTCCAAAGCCCCATCGAGGAGGGGGATCCGGTCGGCGTGGAGAACCACCGATACGTCCGAAGCGAGAACCATTTCGCGCAAGTGTCCGATCAGCCCGAAGCCGGTCACGTCGGTCATGGCGTTCACGGTAAATCCATCGCTGGCTATCGAGCTTCGCTCGACCGGACGGCCGGGGACGGCCGTCCCCACATGACCATCTCCGACGCGGGCATGGGTAGAAGTAATCACTTCCGCGGCGCGCTTGTTCAGCGTGGTCATCGAGCGCACGGCCGCATCGATCCATGGTGCTTCGGCTTTGCCTTTCTTGATCGCGGTCGAGATCACACCCGTACCGATCGACTTGGTGAAGAGCAGACCGTCTCCCACCTTGGCGCCGATGTTCGCCAGAATTTTCTTCGGATGCACCATGCCCGTCACCGAATATCCGAACTTCGTTTCTTCATCGCGAATGCTGTGCCCGCCTATCACCGTGCATCCAGCCTCGATCATCTTCGATAGACCGCCGGCCAGAATGCGCTCCAGAATTTCCAGATCGGCTTTTTCCGGAAAACACACGAGACCCAGCGCCGTGAGCGGCTTTCCGCCCATGGCGTAAACGTCGCTCAAAGAATTGGTCGCTGCAATCTGACCGAAGGTGTACGGATCGTCGACCACAGGGGTGAAAAAGTCGACTGTCTGCACCAGCGCCTGCTCGGGCGAGATCAGATACACTCCGGCGTCGTCGGCGTGATCGAAGCCGACCAGAACGTTTGGGTCGTGTTGCCGGGCTAATTTCCCAAGCACTGTGTCCAGCGCCGCCGGACTCAGCTTGGACGCTCAACCCGCAGCTTTTACCGACTCCGTAAGCCGAAATGGCTTTACTTCTGGCATGAAGAGCATTTTACTGGAATAGCACTGAGGGCAGGCACGGATGGAAAAGAAACTCAAATATGTCGAGATCGAGCCTCGCTCGCGCGGCGATCTTGAGGAGGCTTTCGCGAGTGACGACGAAGACACCGTCTGCAACGCCATGTACAGCGCGGCACAGCACGAACCTGACTGGCGCTGGACCCAGGGGAAACTACTAAGCTTTCTAAATCACAAGTCCCTGCTGCTTCGTTCGATCGCAATCAACGCCCTCGGGTAAATTCTCCTCTTCCGCGGGCATGTCGACCTAGAGGTGGTTCTCCCAGAGATTCAAAAGCTGGCGAGCGATCCCGCACTGGCTCCGGTTGTGAAAGAGTATCTGGAAGACCTCAAGAGCCGAATAACAATCCACTGACGACTACGGGAGAAGCGAGGCGCCCTTCGGCTCTTTGCGCTCGATCCGGTAACATGAGGGTATGGATGTTTGCCGTCGAAGCACCATGTCGCTCGTTCTATTCCTTCTGATGCTAATGAGTTCAGCCGTTCCCGCCTGGGCACAAACTGCACCCTCTTCTTCCGGAACCGCCGAGGCTCACTCGTCGTCAGCTGCGAAAAGTGCGCCGCGCACTGCCACCGACTCAACTCTCGATGCGGGCGCCGTGAGCAACGGCGTCTATCGCAACAAAATGTTGGGATTGACGTGCAAGATTCCCGACGGTTGGGTGCTGCGGACAGATGAACTGAACGTCGGCAATGAAGGAAGCGCGGCGGCTACCGGAGACAAAGCTGCGCCAGGGCGCAAGAGTGAAGCACTCTGTCCCAACGCGAAGTCGTGTGTGCTGCTGGCGGCGTTTTCGCGGCCGCCCGCGGCTACGGGAGACAGCGTCAATTCTTCCATCCTGATCGCCGCCGAGAGTGCCGCGTCGTATCCCGGTCTGACTGAGGCTGCGCAATATTTCGAGCCGCTCACCGAAGTGGGCCGGGCCCAGGGTTTCGAACTGGACGAAGACCCGTATGCGATCGCTTTGGGGACGAAGACGCTGGTGCGGGCCGACTTTCACAAAAATGTGGGAGCGCACGTCATGTTGCAGTCCACGCTGGCGCTGCTGAGTCACGGATATGCGGTATCGATTACGGTGATTGGGGGGACGGACGACGAGGTCGAGGATTTAGTGGACGGACTGAGTTTCGCGGGTAGCGCGGCAGTGAAGAAGTGAGGCGGTCCGGTCGCGCTGGAAAGGAAAGCAGGTTCCTCGACTTGCCGTCGCTTCGCTCCGGCGGCGCTCGGAATGACAATTTATTTCTAGCTTTCCGGTTTTACGAAGGGACACGCCGCTCTTTGTCATTCCGAATCGGGCCGAAGGCGCGGTGAGGAACCTGCTTTTCCCGCGCTGCAGCAGAGAATTACTCCAGCGGTTCTGGGTGCAGACTGAGATCTTTTTCGCCGGCGGCTCTTTTCTCCGCGTATTTTTTCATCCAGGCTTCCCAACTTTTGCCCGCAGCGGTGTCGCGTCCAGTGAAGGCCAGCGCGGCAATGTCGGCGTAAGAGATCGCCAACTTTTCATTCGAGTTCTTGGGATAGAGGCGGACGACGGAATCTTTTAGCGTCGGGGCCGAGCGCCGGTCGAAAAGATAGCCTTCGATCTTCGATCCGTCTTTGCGGGTGATAGTGACGTCGCCGCGATAGTCGAAAGCTTTTTCCAGAGCGACACGGAGTTCTTCTTCGCCGGCCAGCGCGGGGATCCAGCCTTCAAGTTGTTCGTGCGCCGTCCCCGGAGCGACTTCGAGATTTTCGGGATTGACGGCGCCGACATGCGGCGCCGCGGTTGCAGATTCGTGGTCGAGATGCCCAGCTTCTTTGCCTGTCAGATGCTTCTCCAGTCGCAAGACCAACGAATTTACGTGCGCACGTCAGACTCTGTGACCCAGACTTCAGTCCCAGGGGGAACATCGCCCTTTGAAATCTCAGGTGGCAAAGCGATGCCAACCGACTCTACGTCCCGGGCGTAGAGCGGATTGTGCTTCACATGCTCGAATCCTGCAATGTACGTATCCTTGACCCGCCCATCTGGAGATCGAAGCTGGACACGATCTTTAACACGAACCCGCGCGTCCTGACTGAAGAACTTGAAAAGGGCGACTCATCCGTAGGATCGCATGAACGACGGCAATGCGAAGGAGTCCTCCACCTTTGCAACAAGAATCACGTTCGTTCACGCTTGCGTTTCTTGAAGCGAATTCGTCGGCGCCGCGATCTGCACCAGCGGGTGCACCGGCGCTGCCGGCTCTTCCAGCAACTTAAGCGCGGCCTCGTCGCGGTAGCTGCTGAACAGCGTGGCCTTCACCGTGGCCAGGAATCCGCCGAGCGAATTGAATGTCGCATGCACGGCCGAAGCCTCGTAGCCGCTATGCACCATGCAATTCGCGCATGCGGGATTGCCGGACTCGGTGCCGTAGTTGGACCAGTTCGTGGTCGCCAGCAGCTCGGAGAAAGTTTCGGCGTAGCCATCCTGCAGCAGGTAGCAGGGCTTCTGCCAGCCGAAGACGTTGTAGGTCGGCATGCCCCACGGCGTGCACGGATATGTGCGCTTGCCCATCAGAAATTCGAGGAAGAGCGGCGACAGGTTGAAGCGCCAGTTCTTTTTTCGGTTCGACAGGATCGCGCGAAACATGCGGCGGGTGCGGGCGCGTCCGAGAAAATGTTTCTGGTCGGGAGCCTTGTCATAGGAATATCCGGGCGAGAGCATCATGCCCTCGACGCCCAGGTCCATCATCTCGTCGAAGAAGGCGCGCACAGATTTCGGGTTGGCGCCGTCGAACAGCGTGGTGTTGGTCGTAACCCGGAAGCCGCCCTTCAGCGCTTCTTTGACCGCGTCGACGGCGATATCGTATCCGCCTTCGCGGCAGACCGCGAGGTCGTGCTCTTCGCGCTGGCCGTCGAGGTGCACGCTGAAGGTCAGGTACTTGCTCGGCTTGAAGAGATGAAGCTTTTCCTTCAGCAGCAGAGCGTTGGTGCAAAGATAAATATATTTCTTGCGCGCGACCAGACCTTCGACAATCTCGCCGATCTGCGGATGCATGAGCGGCTCGCCGCCCGGGATCGAAACCATGGGCGCTCCGCACTCATCAACTGCGCGGAAACATTCCTCGGGCGTCAGATCTTTTTTCAGGATATGGGCGGGATACTGGATCTTGCCGCATCCGGCGCAGGCCAGGTTGCAGCGGAACAGGGGCTCGAGCATCAGCACGAGCGGATACTGTTTGCGCCCGGCCAGCTTCTGCCGCAGCACGTAGGACGAAACCGTCCACATTTGTGAAACTGGTACTGGCATTCTGTCGGGTAATCCCCTTCTGCCATTTTATCAGGGTTGGCGGCGGCTTGCTGCCTTGGGTAGTAACCCGGAAGTAGCACGGACAGATGGACGCAAGCGCTTCCGTGCGTGGATAATTCCCACCGGGAAAAACATTATGGATCGAAGAACGTTCTTGCACTGGGCCAAACTCACGGGAGTAGCCATAGGGCTTCCGGGCGTCAAGGGATTCGGGTCGACCGCGACTGACAACGCGAAGCAGAAAAACACCCAGGAATCGCGGTCGGCGGCTGCCGCAAAAACGTCTACTCCTGAAACCCTTCTGCTCAAGGATTACCGGCCGGAGTCGATCTACAAAATTCCGGTCACGAAGATCGCGAAGGCGAAGTTCCCGATCATCGACATGCACTCGCATCCTTACGCCAAAACGGCGCAGCAAATTGATGAGTGGATTGGAAACATGAACGACGTCGGCGTAGAGAAGACGATCATTCTCAACATGGCGACCGGCGCGGAGTTTGACGAGATTCAGCGGAAGTACTCGAAGTATCCGGAGCGCTTCGAGATGTGGTGTGGCTTCGATTTCGCGGGCTACGACAAACCGGGCTTCGGGCCTGCAGCGGTTAAAGAACTCGAACGCTGCCGCAGAGCCGGGGCGCGCGGCGTGGGCGAGATTCATGACAAGGGCAAGGGACTGCGCTCAGGAAAGTCGAACGCGCCGGGAATGCATCCCGACGATCCGCGCATGGATGCCTTGTTTGAAAAATGTGGCGAGCTGGGAATGCCGATCAGTCTGCACGTGGCCGATCCGATCTGGATGTACCAGAAAATGGACCGGCACAACGACGGCCTGATGAACGCCTACGAGTGGCGGCTCGACAACCAGCCGGACATTGTTGGGCTCTCTGGGATGATCGATATCTTCGAACGGACGCTGGCGCGGCATCGGAACACGACGTTCATCGCCTGCCACTTCGCGAACCTGGATTACGATCTGGCGCGGCTGGGCGAGGTGCTGGAGCGGAATCCGAATCTGTATGCCGACATTTCTGCGCGCTATGCGGAGACGGCGCCCATCCCGCGTTTCGCGGCGCAGTTTTACGCGAAGCATGCGGACCGGCTCGTCTACGGAACCGACATGGGATTCGACAAGCCGATGTACCAAACTACCTTCAGAGTCCTGGAGTCTCTCGACGAACACTTCTATGAGATCGACCAGTTTTCCTATCACTGGAGCCTCAACGGATTCGGACTGAGCGACGCGATTCTCAAGTCGGTGTATCACGACAATGCGGCCGCGCTGCTGGCGGGGCGAAAAGCTTAAGGGAAACTGCCCCGGACACGACCCTCTGTACGTTGTCATCCTGAGTGCGCCTTGTGCGCGAAGAACCTGTGCACTTTGCCGGCGGCACACGTAACGCCAGCGATTGCACAGATCCTTCAGCCCGCGAAAACCGTGGGCCTCAGGATGACAATGATTTCAGGATGGATGGTATCGAGAGCTGAAATCGACAATCGAATATCGCAGGCCTACAATCGGCTTATGGGCAGCCTCGGCCAGCGGACTCCGGCGGTTGAAGAACGCGATTCCAACCGCGTAATTATTTTTGTAGCCGTGGCGGGAGTGATCGCGCTGATGCTGGGGCTTGCACTTCTATGGCGCGAGCCGCCGAAGGCCGCTAAGACCGGATCTCCCTACGCGGCCAACCTGAAACTTTCCGACTTCAAAATGAGCGCGGCCGAGAATTTCATCGGGGCAACGGTCAGCTACATCGACGGCACGATCACGAACTCGGGCGACAAGACGGTCACTCACGTCATGGTCGAAGTTATTTTCAAAGATGAACTCGGCCAGCTTACTCAACGCGAAGAAGCGCCGCTGCGCGTGCTGCAGACCAGTGGGCCGTATCCCGATGCGGTCGACCTCAGCGCTTCGCCGCTGGCTCCCGGCCAGACCCAGCTTTACCGGCTGACCTTCGACAGTATTTCGGCGCAGTGGAACCGGCAATATCCCGAGATTCGCGTCACCGATGTGACGGTCAAGTAGCGCGCCTTCCTTAACTCGAGCGCTCTTAACTCCCTATGCCGCGCGGCCCAGCTGCGGCTGCGTGCAGAACGCGCACCGGCGGGCATCCAGCGGAATCTCGCTCATGCACTCCGTGCATTTCTTCGTCGTAGGATCGGGCACCTTCTCGCCGCGATGCATCCGCGCGACGAGGGCATTGATCGGCAGGACCACCAAAAAATAGACTACTGCTGCAATCAGCACGAAGGAAATACAGGCGTTGATGAAATCGTCGATGGGGAACGGAACGCCGCGAACCGTGAACTGCAGACTGGTAAAGTTTTCGCCGCCCGCCGCCAGCTTGATCAGCGGGTTCAAGAACGCCTTGGTAAGCCCGGTAACCACGCTGGCAAACGCGGCGCCAATCACCACGCCGACGGCCATATCCACAACATTTCCACGCAGGATGAATTTCTTGAATCCATCTAACATAAGGTCGCCCCTCCGAAATAGAAGTGCCCGCCAATGTATGCCAGGAAGCAGGGAAGGTCAAGACTGACTAAGGTAGGAAGGAAGCATAGCTCGACTATGCCTGATCGGAAGATTACTGTGCGAACGAAGGACCCGCTAAAGGCGTTCTCTAGTTCGTAACCGACCACTCTTCAGATCCGCATCGGCATAACGATGTAGCGGTACTTATAATCATCGCCTTCGGCCGGACGCAGCTGCCCCGCGGATTGCGGATCTTTCAACTCCAGCCGAACCTCGCTTGATCCGGCAGCCTTGAGAAAGTCCACCAGGTAGGCGGCGTTGAAACCGATGGTCAGCGGATCGCCCGTGTACGGAGCCTCGATCGAATCCTCCGACTCGCCCGACTCCGTCGACGACGCCGAAATTTTCACTTCGCCGTCGCCCAGCCGCAGCCGCACCGCCCGCGAGCGCTCGTCGGCAAACTGCGCGACGCGCAGAATTGCGGCATTCAGTTCGTCGGAGTTCAGTGGAATAATCTTGCTGTTGTCCTTGGGCAACACGGCTTCATAGTTCGGGAACTGCCCCGTCAGCTGCCGAGAAGTCAGCAGGCGCGAGCCGATGCGGAAGAACAGCGTCGACTCGTCCTTGGCAAACTCAATCGTGTCGGCGTCGGTCGAGTCCAGCAGCGATTTCAATTCGTCCATCGCCTTCTTCGGCACCAGCGTCTTCATTTCGCCCGAGACGCCTTCGAACTTCTCGCCGCTCCGCTCGCAGTGCGCCAGGCGGTGACCATCCGTCGCCACCATCGTGATCGACTCGGGCTTCAGCAGCATCAGCGCGCCATTCAGCGTGTAGCGCGATTCTTCACTCGAAATCGCAAATCCCGTGCGGGCGATCAGCCCACGCAGCACCTGCGCCGGAATCGTCACCGATCCTGCCGAGGGAAATACCGGCAGGCTGGGGAAGTTCGACTTCGCCATGCCAACCATCTTCGTGTTGGAGCGGCCGCAACGAATGCTGACCCAATGATTTTCCAGCAGTTTGATGGTGATGTCAGCGTCCGGCAGCAGCTTCACATAATCGTGCAGCTTGCGCGCCGGAATCGTACACGAGCCTTCTTTCTTCACTTTCGCGGCACACGAGGTGCGGAGGCTCAGATCCAGATCGGTCGCCGTGAGCGACAACCGGTCTCCCGCCGCTTCAAATAAATAATTGGAAAGAATCGGAATGGTGGTCTTGCGCTCGACCACGCCTTGTGTGGCGGTCAGCTCGCGCAGCAATTCAACTTTGCTGACTGTTATTTCCATCGTGCCCGCCGCAACCGCTGCCTCGACCGGCATAAAGTCAATCTCCCCCCAAGCCTGCTACTTCTGTTAATTCCTTATATCAAATATAAAACCTACATAACCAGCAGTAACAGTAGGCGCTTCGGAGAAGTGGAAAACTTGGCCAACCGCCCTGTTCTCACTGGCTTCCCGCCCGACCTCTGATGTTAGAAATCGGTCCCGCCAGCTCTGTGCCTGCTACTACAACTTTCCCTGCCCAGCAGTTTCTTCCGTCCCTTGCACAGCTTCCACATCAAGTTCACAGAGGTAATGAAGAATCCCTGCGTCCGGTGGACAAGAATCGATGAACACCCGCGATTTATCCGCCTAATTGTTCCGTCAGCTTGTTGATCAGCCTGTTCAAATCTTTGTCGCCCTTGCGGACTTCCTCAATTTTTTCGACCGAGTGCAACACAGTAGTGTGGTGTTTACCCCCGAACTGCCGCCCAATCTCGGGCAGTGACGCCTCGGTGAGATGCTTCGCCAGGTACATCGCAATCTGCCGCGGATACACAATCGCCCGCGAATTGTTCTTCGCTTTGATCTCCACCAGCCGCAGTCCAAATTGTTCAGCCACCATTTTCTGGATCGACTCGATCGTGACCTTGCGTGCCTGCGAGTCGATGAAGTTTTTCAACACCTGCTGTGCATAAGGCAGCGTGATCTCAGCCCCAATCAGCGAAGAGTGCGCCACCAACCGGATCAGCGCGCCCTCAAGTTCCCGTACGTTTGACCGGATATTCGATGCTACATAAAGAGCGACGTCGGTCGGCAGCGTAACTTTTTCCTGCTCGGCTTTCTTCTGCAGAATCGCAACCTTCGTCTCGAGATCGGGCGGCTGGATGTCAGCGATCAGTCCCCACTCGAAGCGGCTGCGCAGCCGGTCTTCAATCTCCGCGAGTTCTTTCGGAGAGCGGTCGCTGGCGATCACGATCTGCTTCATCGACTCGTGCAGCGCGTTGAAGGTGTGGAAGAATTCTTCCTGCGTTCGCTCCTTGCCCGCCAGAAACTGGATGTCGTCGATCAGCAGGACATCGACGTTACGGAACTTGTCGCGAAACGTGGTCATCTTGTCGTAGCGCAGCGAGTTGATCATGTCGTTGGTGAACTTCTCGCTCGATACGTAGCAGATGGCCGCATGCGGCAGGCGCCGCTTCACCTCGTGCCCGATCGCCTGCATGAGGTGAGTCTTGCCCATGCCGACGCCGCCGTAAAGGAACAAAGGGTTATATGCCTTCGAGGGACGCTCGGCTACGGCCTGGCAGGCCGCGTGGGCAAACTGGTTGCCACTGCCAATCACGAACGCGTCAAAGGTGTAGCGCGGATTGAGCTGCGCGGCACCGTCCCAGTCAAAGCGCGACTGCGCCGGTCCCGGCACCGCGGCCGGAGCAGATAGTCCGCCATCGTGCCGCACCGTGGTCGAAGCCGGGTCGTCTTCCGGCGTCACGAACTTGACATCGTTGAAACCGAGGCCCAGATTGTCGATCGCTTCCTGAATCAGGTCCGCGTATTTGTCGCCGGCGTGGCGGAACTCAACCGTGGGAACGCGCACGAACAAGATGCCGCCACTGGCGTGACTGTACCGCGTCGGTTTCAGCCAGGTGTCATAGGAGTGGCGATTGATTTTCTTTTCCAGCGCATCGAGGATTCGAGCCCACGGATTAGGGGAGAGAGTTGTGCTTGGAACTGACATATTTTGAAATGCTCGCCGTGGCGCCCCGGCGGCTGGTTTGAGAGCGCCCGTTCTATATAAAGTTGCCGTTTTACGAAGGAACTTCCGTTAGCTCACTGCGGATGCGCCGTTCTGGCTTGCGCCGCTGGTCCCATCGAGAAAAAATTATTTAAAGCAGGATCAGTTCGGCATACTAGCACAGATTTTTTTGTCATGTGGAAATCTTCGGATGGAATTTTTTGTGAACGCCATATTCGGCGCCCGACTCCGTCGTGCTGTCAAGTGCCGCACTGGTAACTGCCGCGCGAATGATGCAAAACGTGAAAGCGATCGTGCGGAAATCTTCGGTCTCTGCTGTACTGGTTTGTGTGGGACCGGGTCTCTGACCCGGTCATGGGGCCGAAAGGCCGCTGGCTCGTTGCTGGCGGAACTCCGCTCGACGGGTTGGTTCGCCGTCATTTATACTTGCTGTTTGCCTTACGACCGTCGCATCAATCAGGAGCATTTAAACTTTTCATGCCCAAGCGTACATTCCAGCCCAATCGGCGCAAGCGAGTCAAGAAGCACGGATTTCGCACGCGCATGAAGACCCAGGGCGGCCAGAAGGTTCTGTCCCGCCGCCGCGCCAAGGGGCGCAAGCGGGTCTCGGTAAAACCAGGTTTCCGTGAGTAGCCTGCGGTGACGAGTCAGGTGTGGGCGCGGGCGACTGGCCCGCGCGGCAACACCACACTGGCTCCGTCGAGCATGTAACAGCCGTGAGTCCCATTGCTCCCAACGGAGATTCGAAGCGAAGTCCTGAGTCGCATGGTCAAGAGCCGCGTGGAAAGCGCGCTCGCTTCCCGCGCAGCCTGCGTCTGTTGCGACACGCCGATTTCGAGCGGGTCTACGAATCAGGGCGGCGGCATTTTTCCGCGTCTCTGACCGCGTTTTACCTGGCGCGGCCGGAGGGGCAAGCGGCGGATGCGAGCGCGACAGATGCAAAAGGGGCGGCTGCAAGAGCGGCAAGCTCGAAAACTTCCGGCCTGCGCGTCGGCTTCACGGTGGGCCGCGCTCTCGGCGGCGCCGTCGACCGCAACCGCATCAAGCGCCGCATGCGCGAGGCCGTACGGCTTTCGCCGCCGCCGGTGCAGGCGAACGCGGATGTGGTCATCAATCCGAAGAAGTCGGTGCTCACCGCCGACTTCGACAAGGTGCTGAACGAAGTCCGCCGCGCTTTCGTAGTCATAGAAGAGAAGGTCGCGAGCGCAAGAATTGCCGCGGAGCCCCGCAAGGGCTGAGACGGGTCCAGCCGCGAAGCGGCGACAGAATAAAGCCCACGGCGCAAGCCGTGGGGTAGCAAGGGGAAATGAACCAGCCCTGCAGGGGCGAAAGAAGATGCTACCCGCGCGGAGGAACGGCCTAACACACGATCCGGCATTGAAACACAATATGCGCCAACTTCCCAAACTCGTCGCGCTGCAACTGCTGCGGGCCTACAAATGGGCCATCTCGCCGCTGTTTCCGCCGTCGTGCCGCTACGTTCCCACCTGCTCGGAATACGCCATGGAAGCGGTGGAGCGATACGGCGCCTTGCGAGGAGGCATGATGGCCGCCCTCCGTCTGCTGCGCTGCCACCCCTTCGCCAAAGGCGGGCATGATCCGGTGGTAAGGCGCAACTTGGAATCCTGCTGCGAACGACCAAAGACGAACGACCAACGACCGTACGCCGCCATCCGAGGAACCATCTAACTTTGGCCGAATATCAAAATCCGCAGCAGGAACCCGGCGGCGACCGCCGCCTGCTTCTCGTCTTCCTCGTGACCTTCGTCGCGATGCTGGCGTTCCAGCCTCTGCTCAAGAAATATTTTCCCCAGCCGCCGGCGCCAACGCAGCAAACTCAGCCCACGACGTCTCAACCCGCGGCCGCTTCCACAACGCAAACTTCATCCGTTGTAACCCCAGCCCCCGGAGTCACCAAGCAGGCCGCGAACGAAACCGACACCGTCATCGAGAACGATCTCTATCGCATCACCTTCACCAACCGCGGCGCCCAGGTGAAGTCCTGGATTCTGAAGAAATTTAAGAACGACGCGCAAAACGCGCCCCTCGACCTGGTCAATGCCGCTGCCTCACAAAAATACGGCTACCCGCTCTCGCTGTGGACCTACGACGAGTCTCTGCGCGAAAAACTGAGTAGCGCTCTCTATGTTTCTTCGCATGAGGGCCTGCAAACTACGCCTGCCACGATCTCCTTCGAATATTCCGACCAGGATCTCGCCATCCGCAAAACTTTCCGCTTCGACGACAGCTACGTCGTGAACGTAGAAACCTCCGTCACCAACAAAGGCGCTGTCGTCCCCGCGCTGCCTGCCTGGCCCGCCGGATTCGGTGATCAGGTCAACGCCGCTTTCTATGCGGCTGCCTTCATCGACTACCAGTACAACAAGAACATCGAGCGCGTCGCGATCAAGAAGATCAGCGGAGGCGCAACCATCCCGGGTCCCTTCCACTGGGCCGGCCCCACCGACCAGTATTTCGCCGCAGTCTTCATCCCCGACGATCCCGCTTCGGCAACTCTGATCACGCTGCGCAACTCGCTGTCGATCCCTCGCGACCCGCAGAAACCGGAATCCACCGAAGTTGTGCCCGTCGATGTGTTGGGCGTAGCCGTGGGCAATCTGCACGGTCCCACTTCCGAGCGAGTCTTCGTCGGTCCGAAAGAACTCGAGGTTCTGCAGAAGATTCCCGTGCCCGGCGTGGCCGGCGCCGACAACGACCTAAACGGCTTGGTCGATTTCGGCTGGTGGGGCATCATCGCCAAGCCGCTCTTCCTGTGGCTGCGCTGGACGCACAATCACATCGTCGCAAACTGGGGATGGGCCATCGTCGTCCAGACTCTCATCATCAATCTGGCGCTGCTGCCGCTGCGCATCACGCAGATGAAGTCGATGCTCAAGATGCAGCGCGTCGCGCCCCAGATCAAGTCGATTCAGGAGAAATACAAAAAGTACAGCCTGCGCGATCCGCGCAAAGCTGCCATGAACGAGGAGATCAGTGCCATCTACAAAACCGAGGGCGTCAATCCCGCCGGCGGCTGTATTCCTCTGCTCATTCAGTTTCCATTTCTCATCGCGTACTACCGCATGCTGGGCACGGCGCTCGACCTGCGCCACGCCCACTGGCTCTGGATTCACGACCTGTCTGCAGCCGACCCGTATTACTTGCTGCCGATCGTGATGGTTCTCAGCAGCTTGCTGGTGCAGAGAATGACCCCGCAGGCCGGAATGGATCCGGCTCAGCAAAAAATGATGACGGTGATGATGCCGCTCATGATGGGCTTCCTGTTCTTCCGCTTCGCCGCCGGACTGAACCTTTATTACGCGGTAGTGAACCTGATCGGAATCGCGCAACAATCCGTGATGAACCGCACCAAGCTCGGCCGCGAAATGCGCGAAATGTTGGCAAAGCGCGCCAGGAAGAAAGACAAATGACGCTGTTGGCCATTGGCTTTTGGCTCTTGGCTTCTTGCGTCGCCGATGAAAAGTTTAGCGAACGAAAAACCGGTCCAGCGCGCGTCGATGCTGCGCGGGCCTTACGATAGAGATTTAAGCTAAGAGCCAAGAGCTAAAAGCCAAGAGCCGATTCCATGCCTATCCCCGACAAACTCGCCGCCGCCAACAAGATCAACGGATTCCTGCAGGCCGTCGTCACCCACGGCGGACTTCGCCTCAAATACCGCATCGTCGTCGATCCTCCGCTGCCGGAGAACCGCGACTGGGAGAAGCCCGAAATCCTGGTCGATTTCGCCGGTCCCGACTCCACGCTGCTGCTCGACCGAGGCGGAGAACTGCTGCGCGCGCTCGAACTTCTCGCCCTCGAAATGCTTCGCCTGCCTTCCGGCGAGCACGAGAAGATTTCCTTCGACTGCCAGAATCATCGTTCGCTGCGCATTCAGGAATTGCGTACCGCCGCAACCGTCGCCGCCGACAAAGTGCGCCAGACCGGATCTCCCTACCAGTTCAGCCCCATGTCTTCGCGTGAGCGCCGCATCGTCCATCTTGCGTTGCGCGACGAAGCCGACCTGCGCACTGAAAGCGAAGGCGAGGGCATGCGCCGCTGCCTGGTGGTTTATCCCAAGGACTACAAACCCACTGGGCGGCCTGTTCCCAAAACCCTTCCGTGATCGGAAGAAACGGCAGTGGCTCAATTTGAATTTCTCCGCGTTCTCCGCGGCTTTTCCTCCGCGCTCTCTGCGGTTAAAAGCTGTTGCTCTAGCGTGTAAATCAAGAGCCTTTAACCGCCGAGTACGCAGAGGAGAAGCCGCAGAGGGCGCGGAGAAATTCGAATCAGAGCCATTACCAACGGAAGCTGTGATCTTGAGAACCCGGAATATAATGGTTCCATTGGCAACCAGCAGCGTTTACAAGCCTTCTTAATCCGACAGGAGGTCTGCCATGAAGCACTCCGCCCTTCCGTTCCTCTTTCTGTTCGTCCTCGCCGTAGCTGCCGCGATTACTCTGGCTTGCGGTTCGTCGTCGCCCCGCACTCTGCAATCGGTCAGCATCACCCCGGCGACTGCGAACGCCCAGGACTATCCCGACGGACAGGTCCCATTCACAGCCGCCGGAAGCTACACCCATCCGCCTTCGCCGGTAACGCCGATCTCGGCAACCTGGGGCGCGTGCACGACGGATGGAAGCGCCACAACGGCGGTCACCGTCTCGTCAAACGGCGTTGCCCAATGCGCCAGCGGCGCCTCCGGCACATATCAGGTGTGGGCCTTCGACATGAGTCTGATACCCGGCACCGCCAATTGCAACGTGATCACCGCCTGCGGTGGAGGCTGCGGCCGCGTGACCGGCACTGCACAACTGACCTGCCCGTGATAAAGTCCCACTTTTCGCGGGAAACGGCATCCTCCGGGAATCGAAATGACGCAATAGCAGCCTTTGTTTTCCACCCAGTTACTATGCTGATTCGTGCCGCCGATGGTTCGCCGGGCGCGGATCAGGTTTCGCAAACACGTCGAGGTAGTGCATCCCCAAAAAAGAGGGCGGCCCTAAAGGCCGCCCGTCTTGACTAGAAACCAGAAACTAGAGACTGCCCTACCTACCCGCCGCGGCCCCCGCTGCCGCCGGCATCATCCCGGCAATCTTCATGCTCTCGATCCGCGCCAACACCGATTCCAGGCTCGATCCGGTATCGGTGCAAGCATCCACATACGGATGCCGGCTTCCATCGGCGTGCATCACCAGCACGCTGGTCTCGGAGTTCGCTTTCTTCACCATGTACGGAAGATGATGACGATCATTTCGCGTCAGCGTAGCGCCCAGTACCACCAGATCGAACTGAGCCTTGTTCAGTGCCTCCTGTACCGCTTTGCGGCCCTCGGCCTGGTGCACTATATGCCCGGCGTTTTCCATCGCCGCAGCCTGACTTTTCAAAATCGCTTCATCGCCTTCGCCGTAAAGAATCCGAAGCTTTGCTTTGCCCATTGGCTCCCCTCGATTGAACCCATCGTTTGTAACGCGTCGTTCTATTGCGACGCTCAGCCTTGGCGCGCTCTTAACTAGCCGCCTTGGCACCCAAGTGACGGTAGCAACCCCCGGAAGCGCCGCAAACGTCACCGAAGGCCCACGACGAACGACACTTTCCCGCCCGCAGCCGGCCTTCGCCCGCAAATTTCTTTCCCAGAATGCCCTTCCGGCGCTACACTTCTGCGCGGAGGCTTTCTCACCATGTCTGCCCCTATCGTCTGGAGGGCTGTACTCATATCGTTATTGTTCGCTCCTTCTCTGGCCGCGCAAGCTGGCAACCCTCCGTCTTCCACCAGCACCTGCAATCTCGACGATGGACGCCAGGTCTATGTCCGCTACAACCCGGTACAAACCAAGACTGAGAAAATTCCCAACGGCAAGCCCTGGACACCGGGCGGCGCGCCCATGACTCTGTTCACCGAGGCGCAGCTCACGCTGGGCAGCTCCACAATTCCGCTCGGCGCATATTCGGTCTATCCGATTCCCGAGCGCAATCACTGGACGCTGGTGGTCAACAAGAACGTCACGCCCGGCGCCGCCTACGATGAGAAGCAGGACGTCGCCCGCACGGCCATGGAAACTGCGCAGGTCGATCAGGCATCCACCGAACTCGAAGTGGCGTTCGCGCACGTAGGCGCCCGCTGCACCCTGCGCATCTACATCGGCAAAACCGCCAGCTTCGCCGATTTCACCGCGAAGTGACCGCGCTTTTGCGGGCCCGTTCGACGCCCTCACTTCGTTCGGTTGCTCAGGGCAGGCTAGAATTCTGCACGCGCCTATTCGCGCTGCTGATCGCCGCCAGCGCGGCCGCGCAATCCGCGCCCCGCATCCAGCTCTCGCACACCACCGAAAGTCTGCGCGGAGTCAGCGCCGTCTCGCGCCAGATCGCGTGGGCCAGCGGCACCCACGGCACCTATCTCCGCACGGTCGACGGCGGCCGCACCTGGAATTCCGCTCAGGTTCCCGACGCAACCCAACTCGACTTCCGCGCCGTCGTCGCTTTCGACGCGAACGAAGCTTTCCTCATGTCCGCCGGACCCGGCGACCAATCCCGCATCTACCACACCACCGACGCGGGCCGGCACTGGCAAATGCAATTCACCAACACTAATCCCAAAGGGTTTTTCGACTCCATGGTTTTCTGGGATCGCACCCACGGTATCGTCCTCGGCGATCCCATCCCCGATGATTCCCCCGAGAATTCAACGAAAGACGAATCCGGCAAGCTGAAATTCCAATTGCTCCTAACCGACGACGGCCAAACCTGGCGGCCGATTCCACCCTCGCAACTCCCGCCGGCTCTGGCAGGCGAAGGCGCATTCGCCGCCAGCAACACCTGCATCGCCATCCTGACGGCGGAAGCCGCGCTGAAATCAGCCGCCGCAAACTCGACCTCGATAGTCGCATCCACGCCAACAGTCGCGATCCCAACAGGCTTTGTCTCAACAAGCGTTGTCATTCCGAGAAGCGAAGCGACGAGGAACCTGCTGTCTGCCGAAACCATCACCATCGCGAGCGCAGCCACAATGCCCGCGGAACCGTGGAAGAGCGGCGCTTCAGCGCCGCGTCAGCCCGACGAAGAAAAAGGGGCTTCAGCCCCCAACCCCAACATCTGGTTCGCCACCGGAGGCCGCGCCGCCCGCGTCTTCCACTCTCCCGATCGCGGACAAACCTGGCAGGTCTTCGATACTCCCATCCTCCACGGCCCCGACTCCGCCGGAATTTTCTCCATCGCCTTCCGCGACGCGCTGCACGGAGTTATCGCTGGCGGCGACTACAAATATCCCAACGACGACGGCCCCAACCTCGCCTTCACCGATGACGGCGGCAAAACCTGGACTCTCTCCACAGTCCATCCGCTCGCATACTTTTCCGGCGCCGCCTACGACCGCAGCATGAACCAGGCCGCAATCCTGCAACAACAGAATCGAGCCCGTGCAGAAAGCGCAGGAAAGAAGACGCGCGTGAAGCCGGCGTCTCCGCAGCGACTCTTCCTCGTTGGCCAGGACTTCATCTTCGACTTCCTCCCGCCCGCCAACCCGGCCCGCATCGCCCCCGAAAAAAAGCTGGGAATAAAGTTCAACGCCGTAAGTTCTTACCCCCGAGGCGGAGCGTTGATCGTCGGCCCCAAAGGCGCAATCGTTTCCGTCCCCTGACACATTCTTATGTGGGTCTGGGTCTTTGACCCGGACATGCCGAGCGAAGCTCGGCCAGTTCTCCGCCGCAATATCCCAAACCGCCTTAGGACTTCCTGGCGTGCAAGTACTTGCCTCTGCAGGGAGACGGCACGCATGCCGGCTCTCATCCCAGCGCTGGCGGTGACCAAAGTGCACTTCAGCCGTAGTCCTTCCTGTCCTTTCTATTCCTCCGTTCATGCCCGAAAATTGTGCAGTTACATGAAAAAGCTCTCATCTCCCCCAGATCGAGAACTCTTGTGAAAAACCTTTCTCTGGCCTTTATCTTCTCGGCTGCGGCGCTAGCGTCCGCGCAAACCCCAACCGCTGCTCCCGCGCCGACAACGACAACAACGCCGGCGCCCGCAGTCGCGCCAGCGACGGCGACTACCGTCGTGCGCACCACCAAGGCCATGCACTATCGCCTGCAGGGTGGGACAACCAAGGTCGATTTCCGCGGAACCGATCTACTCCGCAGTGCTTCCGGCGAAGCCAGGGTCGAAGGCAAGAAGACGAACTTTGAAATCGACGCGAAATTCGACGGCCTGGAAGACGCCACGAAGTTCGGCCTCGAATATCTGACCTACGTTCTCTGGGCCGTCTCGCCGCAAGGGCGTCCCGTGAACCTAGGCGAAGTCTCGCTCGACAAAAATGGCAGCGCTCACATCAAGGCTTATACCGACCTGCAGAGCTTCGGCATGATCGTGACCGCCGAACCTTATTTCGCGGTCACGCAACCCGGCAACATGGTCGCGATTGAGAGCGCATCGATCAGCGGCGCAGCTACGCAAGACATCGACGCGAAATACGAACTAGTCACCCGCGGAACTTACTCCTCGACCAACACGCACATTCAGGACGCAATTTTCGGCATCGACTCGAAGACTCCGCTGGAGCTGTTTGAAGCGCGCAACGCAGTCCGCATCGCGCACATCGCGGCCGCCGACAAGTACGCCGCGTCGATTCTCTCCAAAGCCGGCCAGCAGTTGATGCATGCTGAGGATGTCTATCGCCAGAAACAAAACAAGGCCGCCGTTGAAGCCGCCGCCAAAGAAGCGACCGAAACCGCCGAAGAAGCCCGCCTCATGGCCGTGAAACAGAAAGCCGAAGACGACGCCCAGGCCGCGGCCGCGGCCCGCGAGGCCAAAGCCCGCGCCGACGCTGACGCCGAAGCCAAGCGCCGCGCCGATGCCGAGGCCGCTCGGGTGCAGGCGGAACAAGCCAAAGTGGAGGCGGAAAAAGCCAAGGCGGAAGCTGTGGCCGCCGCGCAGGAAGCAGCGCGCCAGAAGGAAGAAGCGGAAAAAGCCAAGGCCGAAGCCGTAGCGCAGCAGCAGCTTCTCGCCGCCGAAACCGAGAAAGCGAAAGCCGCCGCAGCGCAATCCGAGAGTCTTCGCCAGCAGGCGGAGAACGAGAAACAGGAACTCCGTGCCCGGCTACTGCAGCAGCTGAATTCCATTCTCGCCACCCGCGACTCCGCTCGTGGACTCATCGCCAACATGTCCGACGTTCTTTTCCGCAGCGGCAGCTTCGAGTTGCTTCCGCCCGCGCGCGAACGTCTCGCTAAAGTTTCCGGAATCGTCCTCGCCTATCCCAGCCTGCATCTCGCGGTTGAAGGACACACCGACAGCGTCGGCAGCGACGAATACAACCAGAGTCTTTCCGAACGCCGCGCCCAATCCGTGCGCGATTATTTCGTCCAGCAGGGAATCGCCGCCGACGCCGTCGAAGCCCGCGGCTTCGGCAAAAGCGATCCCATCGCCTCGAACGACACCCCCGACGGCCGCCAGCAAAACCGCCGCGTAGAGCTAGTCCTCTCCGGCGACGCCATCGGCAGCGCCACGGAAGCCGCCCCTCTAACCCCAACCCCCGCCGCGTATACGACGCAACACCAGTAAGACAGCGGCAGCCAAGTCAGCCCATGTAGGGACGGACGCCCTCGTCCGTCCCCGGGCGCTGCCCGGTCGGCAGCGCCAATGAATTCGTCTTTATTGTCATTCCGAACCGGCGAAGCGTAAGGAACCTGCTGTTCACGCGGAGCGCCACCGGCCGGGATAGCCTGCAGCCGTGGAGCCGCACGCGGAAAGCAGATTCCTCACCGGGCCTTCGGCCCGATTCGGAATGACAAGGGGTGACGGCCTTGCGATTCCGAACAGCGTGCAGCGTTACACTGAGACGAGCTTAAATTCGACAGAGGAAATACGATGACCGGAAAAAAGAAAAAATCAAAGAAACCAACCAGCCACGACCACGCTTTGCGCCAGCATCTTCTCGACTTGCTCCACGGCGGAAACGCCCACGCTACCTTCGACGATGCTGTGAAAGACTTCCCTCCCGCGCTCCGTGGAAAAAAGCCCGCCGAGCTTCCCCACTCCCCCTGGATGGTGCTCGAACATCTGCGGATCGCGCAACACGACATCCTGGAGTTCAGCCGCAATCCCGATCACGTCTCGCCGCCCTGGCCCGCCGGATACTGGCCGACATCGGAAGAGCCGCCGAGCGCGGAAGCCTGGAACAAAAGCATCCGTCAATTCCGCGCAGACCTGAAATCTATGGAGGAGCTGGTAGCAAATCCGAAAACAGACCTGTTTGCGAAAATCCCCTGGGGCGATAGGCAGACCATCCTGCGCGAAGCCCTGCTTCTGGCCGATCACAACTCCTACCACCTCGGCCAGTTCGTAGACCTACGCCGTGTGTTGGGAGCCTGGAAATGACGGTGGCTGGAAATGAGGAGGACGGTGCCCCATGTCTCGGCGATTTTGCGAGACAGAGGATTCGCCCTCTAACGCCGCCGTGCTGAAACCGCGCTAATTCGCAACCGGCAATTGAAGCTCCGCCCACTGACGAGTTCTGCGCTCGGGCCGTTTCCGGAACACGACTTTCACTCCCTCCCTCCAGCGCTCGTCAATCCCGACGAACTCCCATTCGATTTCCGGCGCAAGATAGCGCAGCAGCACGTCGGTTGCCGGATGCACATGAAATGCCGGAGCCACCAGGAAAAGCAGCGGGGCTTCGCTCGACAATTCGCAGCCGCCGAAATATCCAAAGCGCGGAAACTCGCCGCGCGCGTGGTGCCACTCCACCCGCGACCAGTAGTCGAGCCCCTGCAGCGGAAGGTGAATATCCTCATCCGCCTTGAGTTCCACCACCGCCAGCCGCCCTTTGCGCGTCACCGTCAAAACATCAATCATGGCGCGATCCGCCGCCGAAAACGCGGGCACCTGCGAATATTGCTCGCGAGATTCCAGGCGATCATCCAACACGCTCACATCGCGCACCACCAGCGACTCCAGCCAGCGCTCCGGACGCAGCCGGAACAGCGCATGCTGGCGTGGCCCATAAGGATGCCGAACGTCCCGCACCGCCGCGATCAGCTGCCGAAAAAACTCCAGGTTGCATGTCTCGAGCACGCGCTCTTCGGCGCCGACGCCAAACACAATCTCCTGTTTAGTATGGAACGTCTCCGCCGCCGCGCCCAGCCGCGCCCGCGCAAACTCCAGTCCGCGCCAGCGAAACGCAATCTCCGCCGCCGACAGCACGGCGACTTCGCAGTTCGGCAACATCTGCCGGATCTTCGCGATCGACTCCGCAAATCTCTCGAGCGCCGCCTCCGCATTTGGAACCTGCACCAGACGCGTCGCCACATTTCCGCGATCCGTGCAATCGATTTCCACGAGCGCATCCTCGCGCTCGTCAAACTCAAACAATCTCCACTTCGCCGCGGACCGGCTAAGATTCGCCATCCGTTCCCGCACCAGAGCCGAAGTCCCGCGCGGTACAAACAAAATCAATCCCTCCACGAACCTCGTCTTGGGGTGCCCCACTTCTCGCTGCTTTTGTGAGAAGTGGGAGGTTCGGCAAACATCCAGCCACAAAATCCCAAACGTCAACGCCGCGTCCACCGAAGCCTGCGTTTCTTTTCCATTCACGCCCAACACAGCAAACCCCGACTGCCCCCGCCGCAACACTCCCCGCGTATAGATCGGCCCAAACGATTTCTCCAGATCAACTCCGGAGGTCAGCCGCGCAATGGCAAACTCCGGAAAATGCCGCTCCAGAGCCCGCCGCAACTTCTGCTCATACCCGGCCCTCGCCAGCTTTTTCGCGGTGGGCGATCGCCGGTCGCGCTCCCGGCAAATCTCCAGCCTCGTGGGACGCGCCTGCCCCATCCGCTGCACTGCTAGCCGCAGCGTCCCGTTCTTTACTTCTGCGTCGAGCACGCGCCGCACCGCATTCCGCTCCGCCGACCACAGATGCAGCAGGCACTTGTCGTACTCCCCCGAAATCGAATACTTCGCCCGCTCCAGATCAAACGCGACCGCCCCGTCCTCGAGCACGACCGCGCCAGCAGCCTCTGCCAGAAAATCCTGCAGCGTACGAGTGAGAGCTTCCGGAGTCATGAGATTTGTAGCCACGATAAGATTTTCCACATGCGCTGCTCTCCTGTCTGTGACGAATGACCACACCCAGCGCGCAAGGCTGTGGAAAGATGGGTTCGGCAGGAACCGGGTAGGGCACGACTTTAGTCGGGCCGCCAGCCAGCTCTTCAAAGGTCTGGCTTTAGCCGCTGAGGTCCGCTCCTGGTCGAGGCCACTCTCCTAATCACGCTCTTGATTGCCGATGTACCTCGTTGCCTCTGGATGATCCGCTCACTGCCACATCTCATCGAAAATCCCACCCCCTATGGGATAATGAACTCAGGGAGCGACCGCCTCCGAGTCCTGACCGCACTCGCCGGCATCCAATCACTGTGAATAAAGACATCGTTAAAGAGAAAGACAAGCGCTTCTTCTTCGACCACTACGGCCTCGCCGAGCGCGACCTGGAACACTATCTCGCAGCGGCTCTCTCTGCCGGAGGCGACTACGCCGACCTCTATTTCGAATATCTTTCTTCGACTTCGCTGATGGTCGACGAGTCTATGGTGAAGTCGGCGAGCCAGGGAATCTCCGCTGGCTGCGGAATCCGCGTAGTCTCCGGAGAGCGCACCGGCTACGCCTACACCGACGACCTTTCCGCCGATCGCATTCTGCACGCCGCGCGCACTGCCGCGCTGATTGCCAGCGCTCCCGCGAAAACTCCAGTCGCCGGATTTCAGAAGACCGCCGCGCGCAGCCTCTACCCTGTAGCGCTTCCGTCGGTCGACGCCGAAATCACCGCCAAGGTCGAACTCGTGATGCGTGCGGACAAGGCCGCCCGTGCCTTCGATCCGCGCATCCAGGAGGTCCGCGCCAGCTACTCGGACGAACTGCGCAACATTTTAGTAGTCGGCTCCGACGGCACTTTCGCTGAAGATTCCCAGCCCCTGGCCCGCATGAACGTTTCTTGTATTGCGAAAACCGAAAACAATTCGGCCCGCGGCACCTCCGGCGGCGGAGGCCGCGTCGCCCTCGACTTTTTCTTTGGCGAAAAGAACCCCGAATTTTTCGCCCGTGAATCCGCCCGCCAGGCGATTCTGCAACTCGACGCCCGCGAAGCTCCCGCGGGAGAAATGGAAGTCGTCCTCGGCCCCGGTTGGCCCGGAGTTCTTCTGCACGAAGCCGTAGGCCACGGACTCGAAGCCGATTTCAACCGTAAGAAAACTTCCGCTTTCGCCGGACTGATCGGCAAGCGCGTAGCCAGCGAGGGATGCACCGTCGTCGACAACGGCACCATGCCCTGGCGCCGCGGCTCGCTGAACTTCGATGACGAGGGCAACTCGACTCAGGAGACCGTGCTGATCGAGAAGGGAATCCTCAAGGGCTATCTCAGCGACAAGCTTTCTGCTCGTCTCATGGGCATGAAAAACACCGGCAACGGACGCCGCGAGAGCTACGAACACATTCCCATGCCCCGCATGACCAATACCTACATGCTGGCCGGTCAGGATAATCCTGAAGACATCATCAAGTCGGTCAAGCACGGAGTCTACGCCGTCAACTTCGGCGGAGGCCAGGTCGACATCACCAACGGAAAATTCGTCTTCTCCGCCAGCGAAGCCTACATGATCGAAGACGGCCACATCACCGCCCCGATCAAAGGCGCGACGCTGATCGGAAACGGCCCCGATGTTTTAACGCGTGTTTCGATGGTTGGAAATGACTTGAAGCTCGACGAAGGCGTCGGCACCTGCGGCAAAGACGGCCAGGCCGTGCCAGTAGGCGTAGGCATCCCGACACTGAAGATCGACCGCCTGACAGTAGGCGGCACCGCCAGAAAAGATCCGGGCGGCTTCATGCAGTAAAGAAATTCTTTGCCACGGATTCGCACGGATTCTAAAAGTCTTGTCATCCTGAGCGAGGATTGATCTCGGCGCCCAAGCGCAGAGGTCAACCACAGTCGAAGGATCCCTTGTAGCATTCGCCTCCGCAGGCGAGCCAGGGAGGTTTCTATCAGGAACGATTTCTGAAAATGACCATAGCCACTGAAACCCAAACAGCCGTCGACCTGAATTCCCTCGCTTCAGACATCGTCACCCGCGCCATGGCCGGAGGCGCCACTGCCGCCGAATGCGTAGTCCGCGAAGGCGACGAATTCTCCACGCTGGTCCGCCTCGGCCAGGTTGAGACGCTGAAAGAATCCGGCTCGAAATCCATCGGCGTGCGCGTCTTCTTCGGACAGCGCGCTGCCTCGACTTATTCGTCCGACTTCTCCAAAGCAGGCCTCGACCGCATGGTCACATCCGCGCTGGCCCTGGCCAAGATCACCTCCGAAGATCCCTTCGGCGGCATCCCCACAGCCGACCAGCTCGGCCAGCTCGCGACCGACCTCGATCTTTACCACGAAGACGTCTACTCGCTCCCCGGCGCCGACCGCATCGACTACGCCCGCCGCGCCGAAAAGGCCGCGCTCGATTTCGACTCGCGCATCAAGAATTCCGAAGGCGGATCCTTCGACGCCGCCACCGGCCAGAAAGTCCTCGCCAACTCCCACGGATTCGTCGGCGAATACAAACGTTCTTACTGCTCCGTCGCCGCAGTCCCGATCGCACAGACCGAAGACGGCGCCATGCAGCGCGACTACTGGTACTCGGTCGCGCGTACGCTGAGCAAACTCGACCCGCCGGAAAAAGTCGGCAAGATCGCCGCCGAACGCACCCTGCGCCGCCTCAACGCGCGCAAGGTAAAGACTGCGAAAGTTCCGGTCGTCTTCGACCCCATGGTCGCGACCTCGATCCTCGAACACATCTTCGAAGGCATCAACGGAGACTCGGTCTACCGCGGTGCATCGTTCCTCGCCGGCAAGCTCGGCCAGAAAATCGCCGGCTCGAACGTCACCATCATCGACGACGGCACCATCCCCGGCGGCTTCGGCAGCAGCCCCTTCGACGGTGAAGGAATTCCGACGCGTCGCACGGTCGTAATCGAAAACGGCGTGCTGAAGTCGTACCTGCTGAACACGTATACCGCGAAGAAACTTGGCCTGCAGACCACAGCCAACGCATCGAGAGGATTAGCCGGAACTCCTGGGATCGGTCCCGGAAATTATTTCCTGCAGGCGGGCACGAAGACTCCGAAAGAGTTGATTGGAGAAATCAAAGACGGACTCTACGTCACCGAATTTCTAGGTAGCGGCGCGAACCTGGTCACCGGGGACTACTCCCGCGGCGCATCCGGCCTCTGGATCTCCGGCGGAGAGTTAGCCTATCCCGTGGAGGAAATCACGGTAGCCGGAAACCTGAAGGAACTCTTCTTCAACATCAACGAAATCGCCAGCGACCTGGAATTCCGCGGCTCAGTAGCAGCCCCCACACTCCGAGTAGACGGCCTGACAGTAGGCGGCGAATAAATAAAATGTAGGGACGGCCGCCCTCGTCCGTCCTTCGCGCGTAAAACGTGCGAATCTGCAGCGCCACAATCCTCGTGGAGACTTACCTCAGCGGCTAAAGCTAGGTTGATTCGGATTTACGGCGCGGCTGAAAGCCGCCCCCTTTCAAAACGCGGAGGAAACACCTAAGGCGCAGCCTTCGGCTCCACAACGGGAGCCGGCACCACAGCCGGCACCGGCGCTGCGTTCTGCGCGGCGCTTTGTGGGATCACCGGCACCGCCACCGGAATCGCCGCCCGCGAATACGCCGCGCGTTCATCCCACTTGCCGAAGATCATTTTTCCCGCCGTCGTCTGCAGCACCGATGTCACCGACACGTCAATCGTCTTGCCGATCATCTTCCGCGCGTTGTCCACGACGACCATGGTCCCATCATCCAGGTACGCCACGCCCTGGTTGTATTCCTTGCCTTCTTTGAGGATAAATACGCGCATGGTCTCGCCCGGCAGCACGATCGGTTTCAGCGAATTCGCCAGCTCGTTGATGTTCAATACTTCCACGCCCTGCAGCTGCGCAACTTTATTCAAATTGAAATCATTGGTGATGATCTTGCCCTCATACACCTTGGCCAGTTCGATCAGTTTCAGATCGACTTCACGCACCGCCGGAAAATCGTCTTCTACGATCTGAATCTTCAGCCCCGGCATTTTCTGCAGGCGCTGCAGAATGTCGAGCCCCCGCCGCCCGCGATTCCGCTTCAGCGAGTCGGCCGAATCGGCCACAAGTTGCAGCTCCCGCAGCACAAACTGCGGCGTGACGATAATGCCGTCGAGAAATCCGGTCTCGGCGATGTCGGCAATGCGGCCGTCGATGATGACGCTGGTGTCGAGAATCTTGTAAGTCTTCTTGCCCTGCTTCTCGCCACCGAAGATGCCGCCGAGCGCGGCCAGGTTGAGCAAGTCGCCTTTGTTGGCTCCGACGATCAGCCCCACGTAAGCCATCAGCAGCATGACCAGCATCTGCAGAAAGCTCCGCGTGTGATCCCCGAGAGTGCTGTTACGGATGACCAGGGCAAACAGGTAGGCGCCGCAGATGCCCAGGAAGCTGCCGATGGCTGCGCCGATCAGCCGGGTCAGGCTCATGCGCCGCAGCTTCCACTCAAACAGGACGATCGCCGCTCCGACCGCCGCACCCACCCCCGCATCCACATTGCGAGTCAGGCCGAAAGGCTCGATGACGAAGCAAGTGACCGCTACAACTACGATCAGAATAAGGCGGACAAGAATAATATCCACAAAGAACCTCCCCGGGATCACTCGCGCCCGAACTTCTGGCGCAGTGTCTCCCGTGCCGCTTCCTCACAGCCCGCGAGGAGTTGGCCCTTCAGCATAGGGGGCGCGCAATGATATTAAGCAGGGGATGAATTTGCGCCCCGTCCCGGCCCTGAATGGGGCTTGGCCGGGCAATCCAGTATTCCAACGCCAAGAGTATATACCTCCCCGTCAAAGCCGTAAAAACCGCGCCAGACCGGAGAGTTCAGCGGATCATGGGATCGGGGTCGGGCGATTTCGAATCGTCGGCGCCCCAAGCCTGAGAGTTTTGTCATTCCGAATCGGGCTGAAAGCCCGGTGAGGAACCTGGTTCCCCGACGCCGCATAGCCGCTTCACGCAAACAGCAGGTTCCTCACCGAGCCTTCGGCCCGGTTCGGAATGACAAGGATTCAAGGATTGTTCCAGAGACAAATCCGTGCAGGCTAATTACTGCGCGTGCAGTCATTTCCGTACTCCTCCCCAGGTTTTCCCGGTGGCAATCTACCAGCATTCCTCGACCGTCGGGCCGCGAACGTCCGCATCTTACCCTCCGTCAAACGTGGTGCCTCTGGAAAGCACAGAGTTCAGGAAGTCAATCCACGGCAAGGAGGAAATGGATTATGAAACGGTTCGCACCGATTGGACTGTTGTTGCTGCTCTTGGGGGCTCCTGCAATTATCTGTGCGCAGGACGATGCCAAGCCGCCGAAACAGGAAGACGCCAAGCCCGAGGACAAGCCGAAGGCTGACGAAGATAAACCCAAAGACGTGAAACCGGAAGACGCGAAGCACGATGATGCGCGCCCGCAGGAGCATCCCGACAACGCCCGTCCTGAGCAAGCGCATGACGCCGGACGTCCGGCCGGCAAGCGCGTCGACCGCATCCCTGACGACAAGTTCCGCGCGAACTTCGGCCGTCAACACGTAACTGTAATCAACCGTCCGGTGATCGTCGAAGGCCGCCCCAGCTTCCAGTTCGGCGGATACTGGTTCGGCATCTCGCAGCCCTGGCCGGTCGGATGGGCCTACACGGATCAGGTTTACGTCGATTACATCGACGGAGAGTATTTCCTCTTCGATGTGCTTCATCCCGGAGTCCGCATTGCACTGATCGTGACGATGTAGGGCAACAGGATGTGAAGATGTGGAAGTGAGAATCGAGAAAGAGATGGGAATTCTGGTTCCGGATTCCGATCACCGGCAACCGCCGAGGATTGAATTCAGAAATTGGAATCGGAGGTGCCCCGTCGTTCCCGCGCTTTTTGCGGGAGGGCGGGGCTCTTGATCTTGTAGGCCTGCATAGACTATGTGGGGACAGCCGCCCCCGGCTGTCCAGCCGAACAAAGCTCGGCGGCAACGTCTCTCGCACCCAGCTCACACCCTCCCTGCTAAACTCTCCCCATGAAAGCGCTGGTCATCACCCGCCTCTCCGGCATCGATGCGCTCGCCATTCAGGATGTCCCCGAGCCCACGCCCAAGCCCGGACAATCCGTGATCCGCGTCACCGCCGGAGGCCTGAACTTCGCCGACCTGATGACCACCAAAGGCGGATACCCCGGAACTCCGCCCGCGCCGCTGATCGCTGGCCGCGAATTTGCCGGAGTCGAAGAATCCACCGGCCGTCGCGTCATGGGATACGCCCAGTGGTCCGCCTTCGCCGAAAAAACCGTAGCCTATTCCCACATGCTCTGGCCCACGCCCACCGACTGGACCGACGACCAGGCCGCAGCCTTCCCGGTAAATTTCTTCACCGCGTATCTAGCGTACTGGCAATCCGGAATGACGCAGCACCCATCATCAGACTCGGGTGTCCCATCCTGGTCGCGTTCTTCGCGACAAGGTGGGGATCTTGACTCCAAATCCACCCCCACTCCACGAGTAATGATCCACGCCGTAGCCGGAGGCGTCGGCACCGCCGCCGTCCAGATCGGGCGCCTTCTCGGCGTAGAGATGTACGGCACCTCCTCCTCTGAAGAAAAGATCGCACGCGTCAAAGCGCTCGGCCTGCAGCACGCCATCAACTACAAGCAGCACGACTACGAAGAAGTCGTAAAGAACCTCACCCACGGCGAAGGCGTCGACTCCGTCTTCGAAATGCTGGGCGGCGAGCACACTGCCAAGAGCCTGCGCTGCCTGCGCGATTTCGGACGCGTCATTCAATACGGCACCGCCACCGGCAAACAGCCGCAGATCGACCTCCGCGCCATGTACGCCAAATCCGCGAGCGTGCAAGGCCTGTGGCTGACCTACCTGGCGCAGAAGCGCGAAATCATGGAGCCGGCCTGGACTCAGCTATCGCAATGGATCGCAGCCGGCAAACTCACTCCCCAGATCGGCCACGTCTTCCCCCTAGACCACGCAGTCGAAGCCTACAAACTCCTGCAAGAAGGCAAAAACTACGGCAAAGTAGTGCTGAAGATCGAATAACCCCGTGTGGGAAAACTAAAATATGTGGGGGACAGCCGGCCCTCGGCTGTCCAGCGGCCCAGGTGTATCGGGCCGTAGCTAGTCCCCCGCAGCAAACACCCAATTCTCGCTGACCAGAAAATTCGCCAGCGAACACAGCCCAATCGCGATCCCGTTCGCGACCAGATAATTCATCCCTCCGATCCCGACCATCACCTTCATCAGCGCCAGATTGCCGACAATCGAAACTCCACCCACCGTGAGATTGAAACGAAGAAAGCGAGCAAGGCTTGGGCTGTATAGATTTTGAGTGGCGCAGCGCTTCAGCGCTGCGTAGAGCTTTCGGTCTGCTGGAACATATGGTTCGTGCACCTCGGCGGCTAAAGCCTTGGCAAAAAAGGAGAGCCTGATCGCAGCGCTGAAAGCGCTGCGCCACCCAAAACCGAGTTCTTCAGCAAACGGTTCAGTCAGTGAAGCTTCAGCATCCGAACGACGGGGTTCGGACGATGGCCCCGTCCCGTCCAGTGCCCTACTGTCTGGCGTTGCACATGCCAGATTCGTTCGATCAGGCCTGGTTCGATCAGCCCAGGTGAACTGCTCATGCCAGACAAAGTTGTGCACCACCGCCGCCTCGACCGCGATAGCCGTTGCGGCCAGATAGTTAAAATGCAACATGCCCTTCATCAGAAACAGTGCCGCAAACTGCACTCCAATGCCGATCGCGCCGACAGAGTTAAATCTCCACCAGCGCATCAGCGTTGACGGCGGCGCGTCGTCTTCCCGCAAGTGAGCCGCGGTCATTGCGGAATCCTCTCTTCCCGATAAAGCCGCCGCGTGTTCTGCAGCGTAAAGACGAGAACCATCAGCGCCATGCCCGCGAGGCCAATGGTTCCACCCACGTCAAAAAGCCGGTACTCGCCGCCCAATACCCCAAGCGGCCGCAGAAAAGCTAAACGTACGCGCGGCTTCCAGAACAGCGCCAGGTTCCCCACCGCCAGCAGGATGCGCAACTCCGTCGGCCCAAATCGCCAGAACGAAAGTCGGAATTCTCCCAGCGCATGCGTTGCAAGGTACGATTGGATCGACAACATCAGAAACGCCACCAGCAGGGCGATCGCGATCCACGGATTCATGTAACCCGACGCAGCCAGCCCGCCCATCAGCGCCAGAGCGCCAAAGCTGTCGACCATATGATCGACGTAAAACCCGTAGCGCGGGCGCAGCCGCTGCCGCACCCGCGCCAGCGTTCCGTCGAGCGAATCACCCAACCAGTTGAGAGCCAGACAAACAATCACCCCGATCAGCCAGCGCCGGTCCGAAGCCGACAGCCAATAGCAGACTCCCGAGCCGATCTGCGCCGCTAACCCCAGCACAGTCAGGTGATCGGGACCGATTCGTTCCGGCGTCCGCGCCGCCAGCCACAGCAGCGCGCTCTTCTCCGCCCCCGCGACCCAGCTCTGCTGCAGCCGCAGCATGTCAGGAAATGGCCGCCGCCGCCGCATCTCTAGCAATACCCCCGGATTGACCTGTTCGCAGAATTCCGTCATGGTTTGTGACCCTGTTCCGGCCATCTCTGCCCCCTGTCTTCTTCGCTTCATCTTCGCTTGATCGGACGATCGCTTAATTCGCGCCGACCGAGCGGCCGCGCTGAGTGAAGTCGATCCGCGAGAGTCGTCGCGCCTCGGGAATCACTCTCGCGCAGCCGGTGTTTCGCGGCAATGCACCCGCTCTCAACCCGGAATCAAACGAACATCAACCGGCAACAGATTGAAAACATTGGAGCTGCACGAGGAAGTCAACCAGGGCAGCACGAGCTCAGGGAGTTTTGATTTCAGGGGGAATGGCAAAATCAGGAAAGCAGGTTCCTCATCGCGCTTTCAAGCGGTTCGGAATGACAAGAAGGATTTTGGGTCGTGAACGGCTGTTTGCTCGCCAAGAGCTTAAGAGCCGGGAGGAGAAAAAACGTCAGGCTGCGTCCAGCGAGGTAACCTGAATCGTATTTCCGTGCGCGACGCCCACAACGCGGGCGCGCTCCCCGGCGACTTTTTTCAGAAGATTCAGGTCGCCCTCGAGCCTGTAAGTCTTCTCCCCATCCACAAGAGAAAAGCTGGCCCCGCTGTGCACGCAGCTGCGCGTGCAATCCGCAGCACTCTCGCCCATTTTCGGCGAATGTTTCGCACCGCACTGCGAGCAGGTCACCATTCCCTCATAAGTCCGGAGCCGGCCCAGCTGTGGATTCGACGACGAGGATGGAACCGAAGGATTCGAAGGAGCCTGCGAGGCCGCCGGCATGCCCATCTGCTGCCCGACCGCTGGCTCTCCAGTAAACGAGAGCGCCGCTCCCAGGCTTGCGATCAGCAGCGCGACGACAAATGCAATCGCACTGCCCAACCCGATGATCTCGACCCATAACCGATTCCGCTTCATACGGATACCCGCTTCCCTCTGACTAGCGAAAACACTCGAAGTGCGAGTTAGAAGAGGTGGCTGCCCTGAAAGGTTGCAACTGGGATGCCACCGTCAGCGTTCTCCATAGAGGGTCTAAGGTGTTGGCAGGACTGCACTTGCAGCTTTCCCCTTAGTTGCCGGAGTCAGTAACCATCAGTTGGCCCTGGGAAGAAATTGCCGCCCTGTCTTCGCTTTGCGTCCTTCGCGGCTTTCTTAGCGAACTTTGGTTAAAGGCTTTTGGTGCCGTCTGCGGACGCTGGCTCGATTCCGCCCCGAATTTGAACTCCCGCCATGAGCCTCGTATACTTGCACCCCGCCATGAAGGTTGTTGTGATCATTCCGGCTGCAGGTCTCGGCACGCGTATGGCTCCGGTGCCCAGCGCCAAAGACGCTGGCGCCAGAAAGCCCCATCCCTCCAAGCAGTTCACCGAACTGGGAGGCACGCCCATCCTGATCCACACCCTGCGCAAGTTCGCCGCAGTCAACGCCGTCAGCGAAATCTGGATCGCGCTTCGCGAGAATGAAATCGAGGGCTTCCGCGACCGCCTCGCGAAAGAATCAGGCTCGAATTCTGGCCACAAAAAGAAAATCGAACTGGTAGTCGGCGGCGAGCACCGCCAGCAGTCGGTCGAGAACGCGCTGAAAGCGCTCTCTGCGGCCGACGACGACATCATCCTTGTCCACGACGCCGTGCGCCCTTTCGTGACCGCCGAAATCATTCAGGACGTAATTGAAGCCGCGAAAAAATACGGAGCCGCGATCGCGGGCCTCCCCGCCGTCGATACCGTGAAGCAGGTCGAACGCACCGCCGAAGGTGCGATTGTCAAAGCGACCATCCCGCGCGCCAGCATCGTTCTCGCCCAGACGCCCCAGGGCTTCCGCTACAACGTCATCAAGAAAGTATTCGACGAGGCTGCTGCCGACGGATTCACCGGCACCGACGAAGCCTCGCTCGCCGAACGCTCCGGCCACGCAGTTGCGGTAGTCATGGGCTCGCCGAAAAATATAAAAATCACCAGCCCCGGCGACATGGAACTGGCCGAGTTTTATCTAGGAAAGTAAGCCGCGGATTTTGCCGCCAGGAATCGCTAGTAATCAGATGCCAAAGACCAAAGACCAACGACCACCGACCAGAATCGGCTACGGCTTCGACTCCCACGAGTTCCGCCCCGGCATTCCGCTGCGCATCGGCGGCGTCACGCTCCAGCACGACCGCGGACTCGGCGGCCACTCCGATGGCGACGTGCTGCTGCACGCCATCACCGACGCGCTGCTGGGAGCGATCGCCGCCCCGGATATCGGCGCGCTGTTTCCTCCGTCGGACGCAAAATGGAAAGGCGCCGACTCCGTCATCTTTCTGCGCGAAGCTCTGAAACGGGCGCGGGGCAAGGGTTACAGCGTGGCCAACCTCGATGCCAGCCTGATTCTCGCCGCCCCGAAAATCGGTCCGCACACGGCCGTAATCCGCGCCCGCGTCGCCGAATTAGTCGGCATAGCACCAGACTGCGTCGGGTTGAAAGCGAAAACTCCGGAAGGATTGAATCTGGAAAACGCAGCCATCGCGCACGTCGTCGTGCTGCTGGAAAAGTTGGCGAGGCCGAAGAAGGCCGCACCGCGAAAAACTAAGTAGAGAACCTGATCACAATCCCGCGACAATTTGCTTGTGGCGCTCGGCTGCCGCCCCAATCAGCGCGCGAAAAATCGCCCGCGCCCCGGCATCGCCGTCCACCGACCGCTCCGGATGCCACTGCACCGCAACCACAAAATGATCGGCCGCGGTCCCCTCCAGCGCCTCGATGATTCCATCATCCGGACATCGCGCCACCACCCGCAGCCCCTGCCCAACCCCATCCGCAGACTGATGATGAGAAGAATTGACCGGCACGACGACCGAACTTCTGGCCTCTGAGCTCTGATCTCTGACTTCGGCTCCTATAATCCGCGCCAGCCGCGACCGCGCATCAATCTCCACCGTATGCGCAACCGCAACTTTCCCTCCCGCCTCATGATTCACTTTCGCCCGGGTCTCCTCCGGCAGAAAATCCGGAATATGCTGCACCAGCGATCCCCCGCGATACACATTCAGACTCTGCAGCCCATAGCAAATGCCCAGCACCGGCTTACGCAGCCGGTAAGCATCGTCGAGCAAGAGATCATCGAGCGCATCGCGCCTCCGGTCGGCTACCGCCGTGTGCGTCGACCGCGCCGCGCCGAAGCGCGCCGGATCCACATCCGCCTTGCTCCCCGGGAGCAGCACGCCGTCGCACTGTTCGATTATTTTTTTCAAGTCGGCCGGTGACTGATCGAATCCGATCCGCACCGGTTCGGCGCCGGCCAGCGTGACCGCGCGCTCATACTGCGGGATCGCGCGCCCGGCGTACTCCGGATCGAGCGAATGCGGCATGGGAATGGCAATTCGCGGAGCCATATCTAACGGAGCACCTCTAGCTGATCTTCTCGATCGTCGAAAGCGTCTTGAGCTGCCGGTAGTGCCGGATTTCCGTCACCAGCGCCAGTACGAAAACCACGCTTCCCCCCACCAGCGCCGCCGGGAGCGCGACATGAAGGTATGCGAAGCGCATGTCCGCGTGCCCGCCGTGCAGCCAGGCAGCAATCACCGTGCCGAGGATCGCAAACAGCAGGCTCAACGCGAAGCAGATCAGCGTGCCGATAAACGCCAGCACAGCCACGCGCACAGGAATTCCATACCACTGTGGCGCGCTCGCTCGTTGTCCGGAGACCATCCCTCTACGATAAATCATCCTTGTACTGGGTGGCGCAGCGCTGAAGCGCCGCGCCACGCGAAACCTCCAGCCTTCAGGAGATGCAGCGCCGAACCGCGGCTCCAACCAACCGCTGCGGCAATCCAAGGAAACTCCACTCCAAACCCCGTTTTTACAGGGGCGCCGCGCTCCCGACCCAAAACCTCGCAACCCGTGGTGTGTAAAATGGTAACCATGTCGCAGGCAGCGCCCGCCATTACGCGGAGCCCCACAGAAGTTGTCCGGGCAACACCGGTTTCTCAGGCGGCCAACGGAATCTGCTACGCCGTGAGCGGCGAGATCGCGATGAACTCCTTTGACCTGGAGCGCATGATCGCGGCCGTGCCCACGGCGATCGCCGCCGCGCTCGAGCGCAAGGCTTATTACTTCGTCCCGCTCACCGTGAATCAGGGAGAAGAGACAGTCATCGCAGACCGATACGATGTCGCGCTCAGCGACAATGCCGTTTGTCATCGCAACCTGAGCCTGGGCGATTCGCAGTGCGTCTTCATTTCCACGCGGCTCATGGACGACAAATTTTCAGTGGCCTTTGAGTTCTATATCAATGTTGGGCACGCGCTGGTGGAGCGCGCCGGCGTCTCACGCGCCTTCAGCGATCTGGTCTGGAGCCAGGCGGAAGCGGGCGTGCGCGGCGAAACCTCGCTCGACGCCTACGAGGCGCGCAAGCTGGCCACCGCCGCTGGTCCGGATTCCGAGCGCTACAAGAACGAATATCTGGAAGCGACTTTTTCCGACACGGTTTCGATCTATCTGCTGTCGCTCTATCTTGACGTGGATTACTACGATCTGCGCGAGCGCGATTATCCGCTGCTGGCCCCGTCGGCGCTGGCCGAACGCTTGAGAAAAGTGGCAGAACTTTTTCCTCCGAATGCAGGCTTCGAGTTCGCGGTCCTGTACAAACGCCGGTGAACTTGCCGGAGCGTCTCGAGAATCGGACCGTATCGCAACGCAATAGAAGGGGCACGCCGCCTCAGCCCAATACGATTTTTCTTTTCTGCAGCATTCTAAGGATCCAATAACCGGCCCCAGCAGCCACCAGATGCTTCAGCGTGTGTCCGCTGACGATGTGGCCGAGCGCAAAGACCTGGCGATCAGTCTCCTCCAGAATCTTTGCGAGGACGTAGAAACCAACGACCACTGCGAAATCCGCGCCGCGAGTGTACTTCGACCGGACAAGCATCATGAGCAGCAGCACGAGAATCGCGTAGACCTGCACCATCGCGTAGAAGCGCAGGTCGCCGTGGCCTTGCAGTTCGCTCTCGCGCCACTGCAGCACGCTGGCTGCTCCCAGGAGCAACAGCACCGGCAGGATGGCTAGGCCCGTGCGAACGCTCACGCGCTCCGCAATCACAGCCGCGATCAGCGACATGAACACGATCGTCATCGGCAAGCGGTCCCAGACCAGGCGGGCGTTGTCGGGCGCGAGATGGTAGTAGGACGAGCCCAGGGCCGTGAGAATCAGGCCGAAGAACATCACCACATAAGGCAGGCGCTCGCGCGAGTCCGCGAACTTGACCGCATGCGGCGTGAAGAGAACGATTAGTCCCCAGATGCCGACCATGGCAAACGGAAGGTTGGACGCGACATCGCCAAAATTTGGAATGCCCAGCCAGGCGCGGTGATCGGCGAAATTGTGATAGGACTGCGGCTGCGGGATCGGCTGGATCAGAAACGCGACGATGGCGATCACGACTGCAGTCGCAAACAGAAGCAGAGGCGCTTTAGAGGGAGCGATCACGGAGAGCTGGTTGAAGCTGCTTCAGAATTGTACAGGTCAGGACTGTACAGGCTCAGGCTTCCGACCCACGATTTGGGTGACGTGCGGTTATTTGCCGTTCGAGATCACGAAGTTGACCGCTCGGGCAATGCTGCACAGCGGTCCCGAGTATTTCCAGGGGCAGCATCGCGGTCGCAGATCCTAACCTAAGGTTTCAATCGGAAGGCCGTGGTTGAACGGTTGTGATTGAAATCGCAATCGAGTGCTCTTTGTGAGGCACCAGAGTCGAGATTAGCGAAGTCATGCGTTGAATGCCTTGTCATCCTTACGCTTCGCTCAGGATGACAAAGACGATCTAAGGGCCAGGCGTCTTGGCATTAGGCCCCGGTTGGCCTATCCTCATGCAGCCGTCGGGGTTTTACAATCATTCTTCCATGACCGTCACCGTGCGATCGTTCGCGAAAATCAATCTTGGGCTACGCATTGGCGCGGCGCGGGATGATGGATTCCACGAGTTGCTGACGGTGTACCAGACGATCAGTCTGCATGACGTGATTCGGGTAAGCGTCGGCAGAGGCGTTGGCATCGAGATTCGGTGCGCGGATCCGCGGGTACCGCGGGACGAGTCGAACACTTGTTATCGCATCGTCGAGAAAGCCATGACGGCGCTCCGGGCGAAGGGGCGGGTGATCATTGAGATCGAGAAGCGGCTGCCGGTACAGGGTGGGCTGGGCGGAGCGTCGGCCAACGCCGTTGCCACTCTGTTGGGGCTCGAACTGGCGCTGAAGAAGTCGCTGCCGGCTGTCGAGCGGCTGCGGATTGCGGGCGAGGTTGGGTCGGATTTGCCGCTGTTTCTGGTGGGCGGGACTGTGCTGGGGGTGGGGCGGGGGGAGAGGGTTTATCCGCTGCCGGATTTGCCGGCTTTGGCTTGTGTGGTGGTGACTCCCGAGGTGGGGGTTTCGACTCCGAATGCGTTTGCGGAGTGGGACCGGCTTTGTGGAGAGGGCAAGCAACAGCCTGCCGAGCTTCGCTCGACCCGACCGGGTCAGAGATCCGGTCCCACACGGACCCATTCCACCCAGACCCATCCCGTCCAGACCCATCCCGCCCAGGGTGGCCTCACCCAGGCCGGGAAATTGACGGTATCTTCAGGCTCCGATAGAATGAGTGAGCTTGGCCTTGAGTTGGCGGCGTGGCTGAGCGGGCTTTACTCCGGTGCTCCTTCTGGTTTCATAAAAAGAGGGGGCCGGGCCGAGAATCCGCTTCTCTGGCTTGTCCGGGCTGGGATTGAAAACGACTTCGAACGAGTCGTCTTTCCTGAATATCCCGAGCTGAGTGAAGGTAAACGCGCGCTCTTGAGCGCGGGCGCGAAATATGCGTCGTTGTCGGGCTCCGGGTCGACGTTGTATGGTTTGTTCGCATCGCGGACGGCGGCGGCGCGAGCGACGGCCAGGCTGCGGAAGCAGGGGTGGGCGGCGCAGGCGACGGTGACGCTGACGCGGTCTCAGTACTGGCGAAAGTTTCTAGTTTCCAGTTTCTAGTTTCTGGTTGTTTAATAGAGCTACGCCAAACAATGGGAATCCAGTTTCGCGCGGGGTTTGCGGGAAACTGGAAACCAGAAACTTGAAACTGCATTACTGGGCCGTCGACTAATGGTAGGTCAAGTGCCTTTGGAGCACTTTGTCTAGGTTCGAATCCTAGCGGCCCAGCCAGAAAACCGCCTTTGGCCTTTAGCTCTTGGCTCTTAGCTATCGAGGGCGTGGGTTCAAGCCAAAGGCTAAAGGCCAAGAGCCAAGAGCAAACTATGGCTACTTTAGTCACGCCGACCGACAAGACTGAGAAAGTTGAAAAGAAGAGTCCACCAGTGGCTGACGAAAAGACGGAGCGGAAACAGCGGCCGCGGGTGGATGAGAAGTTTAAGATTTTCAGCGGCACGGCCAACGAGTCTTTAGCGGACGAGGTGTGCCAGTTTCTCGGGATGCAGCGCGGCCAGGCGCAGGTGATTCGTTTTCGCGACGGCGAGTGCTACGTCCAGATTCAGGAGAACGTGCGCGGCGCGGATGTTTTCGTGATGCAGCCGACGTGCCGTCCGGTGGACGAGCACCTGATGGAGTTGCTGCTGATGATCGACGCTCTGAAACGGGCGTCGGCGCGGCGCATAACGGCAGTGATGCCGTATTTCGGATATGCCCGGCAGGATCGGAAAGACAAGCCGCGCAGCCCGATTTCGTCGAAGCTGGTGGCCGATCTGCTGACCACGGCGGGCGCGAACCGGGCGCTGATTGTGGATTTGCATACGCCGCAGTTGCAGGGATTTTTTAATATCCCGGTGGATCATTTGTTCGCTTCGCCGGTGCTGGTGGATCACTTCCGCAAACTAGCGCTGCCGAATTTGACGGTGGTTTCTCCGGATGCGGGCGGCGTGGAGCGGGCGCGGTTTTTCGCCAAGAAAGTTGACGCGGCCCTGGCCATCGTCGACAAACGGCGCGTCGAGATGAACGTGGCCGAGATCATGCACGTGATCGGCGATGTGGAAGGCCGCACCTGCTTAATCATCGACGACCTGATTGACACGGCCGGAACGCTGGTGAAAACGGCGGCGGCTCTAATGGAAAATGGCGCAACATCGGTTTACGCCTGCGCGTCGCATGCAGTGCTTTCGGGGCCCGCGGTCGAGAACATCATGAATTCGGTGATCAAGGAAGTGGTGGTCACCAACACGATCCCGCTGACGGCCGAAGCCAGCGCGGCGCGGACGGAAAAGGGAGGCAAGATCAGCGTCCTCTCGATTGCAGGGCTGATTGGCCGGGCGATTCAGGCCAATCATGAAGAGACTTCGGTTAGTAAGTTGTTTATGTAGCGGGCTTTCAGGCGCCGGCAAAAAGCAGGTTCCTCCACTGCGCCGTCGTTTTGCTCCGGCTCCGGTCGGAATGACAATACTTTTAGAAGGAATTGAATTTTATGGCGACTGCATTGGAAACGAACTTACTGGAAGCGCAACCGCGGGATTCGGGCAACAAGAACGATGCCCGGCGCGTGCGCGTGGGCGGCAAGATTCCGGGTGTGGTGTATGGAGCGGGCAAGGATTCGCTGGCGGTCACGGTGGATCCGCGGCATGTGCTGCGCATCCTGCATTCCGAGACTGGCCACAACACGATTTTCGATCTGGCGCTTCACGGCGGCGAGCGCACCAAGGCCATGATCGTCGACTGGCAGTATGAGCCCATCAAAGGTTCGCTGCTGCATATCGACCTGAAGCGCATTGCCATGGACAAGGTGCTCAAGGTCAACGTGCCGATCCTGCTGAAGGGCGAGGCGGCGGGCGTGAAGCAAGAGGGCGGCATTATGGAACAGATGCTGCGCGAAGTCGAGATCGAGTGTCTGCCGTCGGATATTCCCAGCCACATCGACGCCGATGTCAGCGAACTGACATTCGGGAAAGTGCTGCGCGTCTCGGATTTGCCGAAGCTGGACAAGATCAAGTTCATCACCGACGCGAATCAGCCGGTGGCGCACGTGACCTCGGTGAAGGAAGAAGTTGTGGCCACGCCGGATGCGACGGCGGCGGACGCGGCGGCTGCTCCGGCTGAGCCTGAAGTTATCAAGAAGGGCAAGCAGGAGACCGAGGAAGAAGGCGCCGAGGCTGCTCCGGCGAAGGCGGAGAAGGCCGAGAAGAAGGAAAAGAAATAGCTTCGTGGCTGGAGCCGCCGGGCTTTGCCCGGCCGGACAGCCGAGGGCGGCTGTCCCCACATGGGCTGAGGAAGCTACTCAAGCGTGAAACTGATTGTCGGTCTTGGTAATCCCGGAATCGAGTATCAGTTCACGCCGCATAACCTGGGGTTTCTGGCGATTGATCGCATGGCCGGAACTTTGGGAGTGGAAGTGAGAAACCGGCAGTGCCGGGCTTTGACGGCGCGGGCGGTGATCGAGGGCGTTCCCGTGCTGCTGGCCAAGCCGGAGACGTTCATGAATCTGAGTGGTGTCTCGGTGCGGGAGCTGGTGCAAGAGTACGAGGCGGGGCCCGAGTCGGACCTGATCGTGATTCAGGACGAGCTGGATTTTCCGCTGGGCACGCTGCGGATTCATACGCGGCGCAGTTCGGCAGGGCATAACGGCATCGAGTCGATCATCGGTGCGCTGGGGACGCAGGATTTTCTGCGGATCCGGATCGGGGTTGCGCCGGAGCACAAAGTAAGCGACGGCCAGGGATATTTGCTCTCGCCGCTGCGCAAGAAAGAACTGGAAGTGGTGGACGGTATTCTCGACACCGCAGAAGAAGCGGTGAAAGTGATTTTGAAAGATGGTCCGGCAGCGGCGATGAATCGCTTCAACCGGAAGCCGGAAGAAGATTAGCCACGGATCGACACGGATTCTCGCGAATCAAACCTCGAGATCCTTTTGGTTTATCCGTGAGAGCCGTGAGATCCGTGGCCAGGTTGGTTGGTCAAAGATTTGGAGATTACGAATGAATCGTACTTATGAGTTGATGTTCATCGTCCGACCCGATATGACGGACGAGGACCTGGACAAACTGATTTCGACGCTGCAATCGGTGGTGCCGCCTTCGGGCGGGACGGTCGTGCGCGTCGACAAGATGGGCAAGCGCCGTCTCGCCTATACGGTGCGGCGCTTCAACGATGGCGTTTACGTCCTGATGGTCATCGAAGGCGGCGGCCCCGTGATTCACGAACTGGAGCGCCGGCTGCGCGTGACCGAGCCGGTTATCAAGTTCCTGACTGTGCGGGTGGACGAAGAGCAAAAGCGGCTGGACAAGATCAAGAAGCTGCGCGATGCGAAGAAGAAAGTAAGCGCGCAGCCGGCGGCGGCTCCAGTTCCTCCGGCGGAAGCGCCGGCGGCACCAGCACCTGCGGCGGAAGCTCCAGCGACAGTGTAGGTTTCTTAGGGTTGTCATTTGCTCCGAGGTTGTCATCCCGAGCGAAGCGAGGGACCTCGGTTTGTGGCGGCGCCGGCGAGAACCAAGATTCCTCGCTGCGCTCGGAATGACAAGAGTATTTGAGTTTATTCGAGGAGAATTATGGCTGACGAAACGAAAGCAGCAGAGCACGCGGCACCGAGCGAAAGGCCGCGACCAAGCGGAGATCGTCCTAGTTCAGGCGGAGGCGGAGATCGTCCGCGATTTGGCGGCGGTGGCGGCGGGCGCGGACCGGGCGGTCCTCCGCGCGAAGGCGGACGCAAATTTTTCCGGCGCAAGAAAGTTTGCAAGTTCTGCGTCGAGAAAATCGAAGACATCAACTACAAGGACTACCGGCTGCTCGGCCAGTTCGTGGCCGAGAGCGGCAAGATCGTGCCGCGCCGCCTGACCGGCGTCTGCGCGCCGCACCAGCACCGGCTGTCGTCGGCGATCAAGCAGTCGCGGAACATCGCGCTGCTGCCGTTTGCGGGAAGAGCAAGTTAGAAAAGCGCTTTAGGCTATTGGCTCTTAGCTCTTGGCTCACTCGAGTCGGGCGGAGGGTCTTAGCCAAAGGCTAAAAGCCAAGAGCCAGGAGCGAGGTTTTGTCATCATGGAAGTCATTCTGAAAGAAGACGTAGCGAAGCTCGGAGCGCGCGGCGATGTGGTGAAGGTCGCGGAAGGGTACGGGCGCAATTTTCTGCTGCCGCGCAAGCTGGCCATCGAGGCCAGCGACGGCAACAAGGCCGTCATCGTGCAGATGAAGGCGGCTTCGGTGCGCCGCTCCGCCAAGGAGAAGACGCAGGCCGAGGAACTGGCCAAGCAGTTCGAGGGCGTGTCGGTCTCGTTCACGCGCAAGTCGGGCGAGAACGATCAGCTGTTCGGCTCGGTCACTTCGAGCGACATCGCCGAGGCGCTGGAGAAAAAGAGTTTCAACATCGACCGCCGCAAGATCCAGCTGCACGAGCCGCTGAAGACCGTGGGCGAGTTCACCATCCCGGTCAAGCTGCACAAGGACGTGACCGCGCATTTGAAGGTGGTTATTGAGAAGGAAGCCGTCGCGGAGTAGGGCGGCTGTAGTATTTATTTGCGCGAGGCGCCCGTCGGCCACGTAGACGCTGACTCTACGGTATAACGGTGAACGGCACGTTGCTGACTAGCGTTCCATGCGTGGTAACCACCTTGACCTTCCCGGTCGTTGCGTCCGTGGGCACAGTCGCAGTGATCTCCGACCCCGAGACGACGGTGAAAGCAGCGGCCGTTCCGTTGAAGCTAACGCTGGTTGAATCGGTCAAACTGTTCCCCAGAACAGTTACGGTTCCTCCCACCTTGCGGGACCTGGGGATGGTTTCGACGAACGGCCCCAAACCAGCCGCGAACTTGAAGACGGTGCCACTTCCGAAATCGGTCAACCCCCAAAAGCTGCCTCCCGTGCCTTGGACCAACGCATTGGGGTCGGCGCCGTCAGCGCAGTCCGCCAGGGAGCAGAAGGCATAGAGCGTGGTCAGCTTGCCGGCTGGAGTGATCTTGAAGATTGTGCCGCCATTGCTTGTGCCGTTTTTCGATTCCCCTCCCTGATCCGTCACTCCATAAAAATTCCCGTCGCTGGCTAGTTGCAGGGGCCCGGCCGGGTTAGCACCGTCCGGGCAATTCTCTTGAGAGCAAAAGTTGTAGAGCGTAATCAGTTTTCCAGAGAGGGTTATCTCAAAGACCGTGCCGCAGCCTTGCGCCGAGTATGGACAAAGGCCACCTGCTGCCGTTGTTCCGTAGATGTTCCCATTCGTGGCCTGCACCAGCCCATACGGGTAAATTCCGTCAGCGCAATCGGTTTGGGAGCAAAAACTGTAAATCGTCGTGAACTTCCCTGCTGAGGTCAGTTTGAAAACCGTGCCGTAATCCCCGTTAGCGCCGCCAATGGGTGTTGTTCCGTAAAAGTTTCCATCCGCTCCGCGGAGCAGGCCCGCGGATGTCGGGAGCTGGCCGTCTGCGCATCCGGGCAGAGAGCAAAAGCTGTAGAGCGTGGTCAGATGACCTTGTGGGCTGATCCGAAAGACCGCGCCGAGATTATTCGTCCCGCCCTCGTAAGTCGTGCCGTAGAAGTTTCCGTCCGCGCCCTGCACCACTGGCGCTCGCGGATATGCGCCGTCGGTGCATCCAGGCTGAGAGCAGAAGGTGTACAGCGTCGTGAGCGCTCCTTGCGGAGTGATTTTGAAGACCGTGCCGTCGGGATGACTGGTCGCTCCACCCACATCCGTCGTTCCGTAGAAATTTCCGTCGGTGCCGAGGACCAATCCCGAGTATGGGTATTGGCCTTCGGTGCAACTCTTGGAGCAAAAACTGTGAAGCGTGGTCAAATTGCCCTGGGGGGTCATTTTGAACACCGTGCCGACGTCGCTTGTCCCGCCGTGGGCGGAGGTCCCATAGAAATTCCCGTCGGTGCCTTGCACCAGCCCCCACACGGGCAGCGACGGGCCCGTCGCGCCAAAGCTCAAAAGTGTCGTCACGGTCTGCGCGGCCGATGTACTGGACGCCGCAATGCAGATTAGAAATACCGCAGCGCCGGCTCCCAACCGGTGCCACCTAGAAGCGCACGGGCGGTTAAGATCTGTTGTAGATATTGAGACACGTGGTGCGGAACTTGAATTCTTGGTCACGGAAATCCTATTAAGCTGCACTCCTTTTAAGCTGCAGTCCTTGGGATCGATGACTTTTACCCTGGGGCTCGAGTTGTTGAGCCGCGCCGCAAAAGGGGGGTTGCAGTTCGGGTCGAGCGCTGAAATCCTACCTTGGAATGAACCCTCGGTCAATTGCGCGTTCATTTCGCGGGTTGGCCTGCTCAGTTGCCCAACAATCAGGGCATTTTCTTTGCCAAAGCCACGGCTCATACTACCTGTCGTTGTTCTGTTTCGCCCTAAATCTTTGTCCCTGAAGCACCTAGGTACCCCAAAAAGTCTCGGAAGCCACTATAATTTCTGCTCACGGTTCCACTGATTCCGCGTCTATCCCTGTGCAAGCCCGGATATGGCATGAATACCGGGCCGACAGAGGACACGACGAGAAATGCCGGCCGATGCATGGGCTTTACCAGTTGCGGTTGGCGCACGGGCCCACTCAAGAATCTGGGGTCGCGGAGCATCCAGCGACAGAACGACAAGCGAGCGGACACCGGGCTCCGGAAGACCGAGTGACGGAGCGGAGAGAGTCAGCGGTGGCGTAGTCCGAGAGAGCGGACTCAGTGAGAACCAGGACCCCGCGCGGGGCCGCATGGCTGGGCTAGATCGCCAAACTCAAGATCGCCGCATCGATGACACGATGCTGATCCGCGAGGCGCAGCGGGGGAACCGCGCAGCCTTCGAGGAACTCGTCCGTCATTACGACCAGGCCGTGCTGCGCCTGGCTCTTCATCTCACCGGCACCGAGCACGACGCCCAGGACGTCTACCAGGACGCATTCCTGAAGGCGTATAAGAACATCGGCAGTTTCCGCTTCGAGTGCTCGTTTTACACCTGGATTTACCGGATCGTGACCAATCTGTGTCTCGACCACCTGCGTAAGAAGAACGTACGCAAGGAAGACGCGCCGGTGGCGAAAGATTCTTCGGGCGGGGAGTATGACCTGCTCGATCAGGTGGCCGACGGGCGTGCAGGAGCGAATCCGGAGCGGGATTTGATGCGGCGGCAGTTAGGCGCGCGTATCTCAGGGGCGCTGGAGAAGCTGACGCCGCGCGAGCGCATGGTGTTTGAGTTGAAGCATTACCACGGACTGAAGCTGCGCACCGTGGGAGAGATTTTGCATACGACTGAAGAAACGGCGAAGAATACGCTGTTTCGCGCCACGCAGAAGTTGCGCGGGGCGCTGTCGGATATGAGGTAGCGGGTTTTGGGATAGAAGCGGCCGCGCTTCGGCTTCGCTTAGGGCGAGCCTGGCCGGACGGGCGAGGCGCCCGTCGCTACATGAGTCGATGAAGGTGCAACGATGAAATGTGAATGGGTTCGAGAAAATATCGTGCTTCAGGTTTACGGCGAACTGGCTGACGATGCCCGCCACGAACTGGAGCAGCATGTGGCCCGCTGCGCTGACTGCGCGGCCGAACTGAAGGCGGAGCAGGAATTTCACGCGCTGCTGCTGCGCGATCGCGCTGACGATCCGTTGTTCAGCGAACCGTCGCCGAATCTGCTGGCGGCCTCGCGCATGCGGCTGCAGGAGGCGCTGGAGACGGCTCCGCAGGGCAGCATCTGGAGCCGGCTTGCATTCGATCCGGTGAACTGGCTGCGGCAGGTTCGATTCTCTCCCGCTCTGGCCTCGGCGATTCTGATTCTGGGCTTTGCCGGCGGCGTTGGCACCACCTACAAATTTTCCGCTCGCACCGAGCCAATTCCACAGCAGGGCCCTCAAGCCGTTCCTTCCGACGCCGCGATTGCCGGCATCGACTCCGTCACCCAGGATCCGGGCAGCAACAAGATCAGCATCAAGTACAACGCCGTATCGACCCAGGAAGTGCAGGGGTCGCTCAACGATCAGCGCATTCAGCAATTGCTTCTCTATGCGGCGCGCAACAATTACAACTCCGGTGTGCGCATGGATTCGGTGGGGCTGCTGACGCAGAAGCCGACCGACACACAGTTCCGCGAAGCGCTGATTTACGCGCTGCAGTATGACTCGAATCCGGGCGTGCGCTTCAAGGCGCTGGATGCGCTGGGACCGTACGTTAAGGACGACACGCAGGTGCGCGACAGCCTGCTGCACGCGCTGGTGAACGATACGAACCCCGGCGTGCGCACCGAGGCGCTGCGGATGCTGGAGCCGGTGAAGGCCGATGGCAGCGTGCGCGGAGTGCTGATGACTCTAGCGGCGAAGGATTCGAGCCAGTACATACGTTCGCAGGCGCGGACGCTGCTGGCGCAGTTGCCGGAGATTGATTAGGTCCGGCGGCTAAAGCCGCAATCTTTCAAGGTGGCGGGGCGACGCAGGGGCAGAAACATTTAAAGCGAAGCAGGTTCCTCACCGGGCTTTCAGCCCGGTTCGGAATGACAAAGCATTCGGAATAAGAGCATTAGGAATGACAAAGCACTAGGAGTTCGCGAAGAAAGAGGGAAACATTTTGAAACGTTCGCTACAAATTGTGGGGTTGGCCGGAGTGCTGGCCCTGTCTGTACCGCTGGTCTTGGTTCCGGTGAGCTGGGCCCAAGAGACGCACATGTCTCATGACGGCGGCGCCTGGAGTCAGGAAATTACGGGAACGCTGACCTCGGTGAAGTACCTGAGGGTCAAGGTGGACATGGGCGCGGTGGTGGTGCATGGCACGCAGCAGGGTGATATTGAATACGTTATTCATAGCCATTTAAATACTTCATCGGAGCAGGAAGCGCGCCGGCAGTTTGAGCGCTACAAAGTTACCGCGTATGTGAAAGGCGATACAGCCTGGATCGTCGGAGATTGGGAGGGAGACCGGCATCCACGGCATTTCTCCGGCGAATTCAATATCAATGTGCCGCGCGAAATCGCGATGGTGAAGCTGGAAACTGAGGGCGGAAACGTAGAAGCGACCGGAGTAGGAGGCCGCGTTGAAGCGGAGAGCGGCGGCGGAAATGTTCATCTCGATGACATTGGCGGCGGGGTCAACGCCGAGACCGGCGGCGGCTCGATCGATGTAGGAACCGTCAGTGGAGATCTTGGGTTGCACACCGGCGGCGGCCCGATCGTGGTGCATCAGGGCAACGGCAAGATTGTGGCCGAGACCGGCGGCGGCTCGATTGACATCGAGTCCGGCGGACAGGACGCCAGCATTGAGACGGGGGGCGGCAGCATCGAGGTGCGCCACTGCAAAGGGCGGGTGAAGGCTTCGACCGGCGGTGGCAGCATCGATCTCGGCGACATTGGCGGCCCGGTTGAGATCGATACCGGCGGCGGTAGCATCCACCTGAACTCGGCGCGCGGACACGTTCACGCCGAGACCAGCGGCGGCGGGATTGAACTGTTGGGCGTGCCTTCGGCGCAGGCTGAAACCGGAGCGGGCGGCATCACGGTCAAGCTGGTGAATACGGGTGCCGAGCGGCGGGATTCCGTACTGGAGACTTCCGCGGGAGACATTACGGTTTATATTGCCTCCGATGTTGCGTTGGACGTTCGCGCCAGCGTGGATGTGGCGAATGGGCACCACATCACGTCGGAGTTCCCCGACATTCACGTGCGCAGCGAAGGCGACTGGGCTTCCAAGACGGTTTCCGCCGAGGGCAAGCTGAATGGCGGCGGTCCGGTTCTGAAGGTGCGTACTTCGACCGGCGACATTTGCTTCCGGCGCGCCAGCCACTAGAGTTGGCAACGCCGGAAGATCCGGGCCTGCAGTTTTCGCAGGCCTTTCTGCCAGGAGATCACGATGCGCAAATCTGCTTTGGCCGGCATTGCATTGTTCCCGTTGCTGCTCAGTCTCGCGCAGGCCGCACAGAACTGGTCGGTGGATCCTGCACAGCCCTTGTCTTTTTACAGCGATGACAGCGGCAGCTCGTCGTATCTCGGAGTCGATATCGCCGACGTCACCACCGAGCGCCTGAGCGCGTTGAAGCTCAAAGAAGAAAAAGGCGTCGAAGTCACGATGGTTGACCAGGATGCTCCGGCCGGCAAGGCGGGGGTCAAAGAGCACGACGTCATCCTGACCATGAACGGCAATACAGTGGAGAGCGCGGCGCAACTGCGCCGGATGATCCACGAAACTCCGGCGGGACGGGTGGTTGCGCTGGGCCTGAGCCGTGACGGCCAGTCCATGACGATAAAAGTGCAACTGGGCGACAAGCACAAAGAGTACGGCATGTTGAATTCGGACTCGAAAGGATTTTATTTCGAGATGCCAAAGATTCCTCCGATGCCGGAAATCGACATCCCCAGCATTACGGTGATGACGATCTCTTCGGCGCGCAGCGGGCTGACGGTGGAAAACATCACGCCGCAGCTGGGAGAATTCTTCGGAGTGAGAAACGGCGTCGGCGTGCTGGTGCGCGCGGTGGATAAAGGCAGCCGCGCGGAAAAGGCGGGTTTTCGCGCCGGCGACGTGATCATAAAAATCAACGACCAGGCGGTGCACGACACCAGCGACTTCACCCGCGCGGTACGGTCGCGCAACGGCAACTCGGTGAATATTGGCGTGATCCGCGACAAGAAAGAGCAGAATCTGAGTCTGCCCCTGCCCGACAAGAAGGAATCCGGCGGATTGCTGGAGGAAGAGAGCCTTCAGGATCGGGGCCTCGATTCCGAATCGCGAGTTGAGGTGGGCGAACTCAAAGAGGAACTGGCCAAGGCGCGTCCTGAGATGGCGCTGGCAATCGCAGACAGCCAGCGGAAGGCGGCAGAGGAGCTCTGCAAGGCCTCGCGCGAACAGCAGAGGCAGATGCACGGGCAGGCTGAGAAGCTGAAGAGCCTGCTGCGTCAGGATCAGGAACGATTAAAAAGGCAGGAAGAGAGAATGAAGAACCAGATGGAGCGCCTGCGGCAGGAAATGCAGGGGCACTGGCTCGACATCTAGGCGGCACCGCAGTAGCTGCCTTTGTCATCCTTCGCTTTACTCAGGACGACAAAGGCAATTGTGCCACGGCTTCCGACTCACTCGCGGGGGATTTGCTGACCCGGCTAGCGACCCGTAGACGCCTGTCGCGACGCGTTATGGAGGGCGATGCGGTTTCGCCCGGCTAATTTCGCTGCGTAAAGCGCGTTATCGGCTGCACGCACCAGTTCATCGCGGCCATTACCGTGTTCGGGAAAAGCCGCGACGCCGGCGCTGATCGTGACCGTGCGAGGCACTCCTGGAAACTGCCAGCCTTCCACCATCTTCCTTAGTTTTTCCGCCACTACTACGCCTTGCGGCGCGCTGGTTTGGGTTAGCAGCAGGGCGAACTCTTCTCCGCCGTAGCGGCAGACGACGTCAATCTTTCGCAAATTCTGGTGGAAGAGTGAAGAAACCTGCCGCAGGACTTCGTCCCCGAGCAGGTGACCGAACTCGTCGTTGAGTTTCTTGAACTGGTCAATGTCGGCCATCACGACGACCAGGCCCGTTCCGTAGCGACGGGCCCGCTCAATCTCATCCATGATCCGTACTTCGAAGAAGCGCCGGTTGAAGATGCCGGTCAGGCCGTCGAGGTAGGCGAGTTGCTTCACGCGCTCCACATAGTGTGCGTTCTGGATGGAGTTGGCGCAGATGTCGGCCACGGATTCGAGCGACTGCAGTTCGATGCTGCTGAACGCGTCGGGCTCCGAACTGTGCAGCGTGAGGACCCCCAGAGTCTGACCAAAAGAAATCAACGGGATGCTCATGCGTGATGCGGCCTCGGTAAACAGGCGGAAGGCCGGCGGCCGCGAAGCGAGATCTTTTTCGATGACGGTTCCGCTGGCGGACAAAATTCGCGACCACGGTTCCTGGGCGGCCGGGAAACGTCCACCGGGCGGAATCGAGGGGGTGAGAGCCCCTTGATGCGCGCGCAACACCAGGTCGCCTTCTTCGCGAAGGAAGAGCGAAACATGATGCACTTGAAAGGCCTTCTGAATAACTTTGCAGGCGCCCACCAGGAGCTCTTCGAGCTCCATGACCGCGGTGCTCTGCTGCGCGATAGTGTTGATCGCTTCCAGTTGACGCGCCCGTTGGCGCTCCAGCGAATACAGGCGGGCGTTCTCGAGAGCGATGGAAGCCTGCGTAGAAAATAGGGTGAGCAGTTCGATGGTCTCGTGATTGAAATACTCGGGCTGGTCGCTCTGGCAATCGAGCACGCCCACCACTTCGTCGCGGACCATGAGAGGAATGGCGAGTTCGGAACGGGTCGATTGCGCGGAGCAAACGTAGCGCGAGTCCTGCGCGACATCGGGGGCGTAGACCGGCTGCTTTTTGGAAGCGGCAGCTCCGGTAAGGCCTTTGCTGCATCCCAGGCGAATTTTGTCCTGTCCCGCGTCCCAGCCGATCTGCGAGCGCACATGCAACTGCTGGGCCTCCTTGTCGAGCAGAAGGATGGCCACGTTCTGCAGATGAAAATAGTCGCGCGCGATAGCCAGAATTCTCTGCAACACCTCATCGAGATCAAAGGTGGAGAGTACCGCCTGGCCCGCGTCGTACAAAACCGCAATTTTCGGCATGGTCTCAAGAATTGTACGATTGCGGGCGGATGTTACCGAGGTTCCCAAAGTAACCGGATCTCGTGGGAAAAGATTGCTCCGAGCTATTTCCACTTTCTCGCAGTGCGGATCAGTCCGTAGGCGACCAGGCAAAACCAGAAGTCCACGACCAGGCCCAGATCCGGCTGAAAGGGACGATGCCGGGCCGAAGGGGGCAGTGACGGAACCAGGAGGAAGTACACGACGTTCCCCAGCACGATTGCCAGTAGGGCCTGAAGGAAATTGATAAGCACCGACGGTTTAGACACCATCAACCGCCTCGAGGGTTTGCCAGCAGTGCGGGCTTCGGTTTGCTCCTGCTACCATTCTTGCTGTCATATTTCCGGGGCGAGACTTTTGCAAGCTGTTCTCTGCATTTTCTGCGAAGAGCGGAAGCTACCCGGAACTCCCGACCCATGCTCGAACTCTCCACTCCGGTGCAGTATGTGAAAGGCGTGGGCCCGCGCATCGGCGAAGTACTGGCCACCAAGGGAATTCATACCGTTGGCGACCTGCTCCATTATCTTCCATTTCGTTATGAAGACCGTCTGAACCCGCGGGGGATTGCCGAACTGCGCGCGGGGGAGATGGCGACCGTCATCGGCGAGGTGCGGAATTCCGGGCTGTTCAGCACGCGCCGTATGCCGATTTTTCAGCTGACCGTGGGACAAGGTCGCGCGCGCCTGCGCTGCCTGTGGTTCAACGCGGCCTATCTGCGCGACAAGTTCAAGCCCGGCCAGATGATCGCGCTCTACGGCAAGGTGGAGGAAGATTCGCGCACGCGCGAGTTGCAAATTGTGCAGCCACAGTTCGAGCTTCTAGGCGATCCGTCTGACGCTGGCGAGAATGGAGCGGAGAAAAAGGCGGCAGAGTCGCTGGAGATCGGCCGCATCGTTCCCATCTACGAATCGATTGGCCAGGGACGGCTTACGCCGCGCTGGTTTCGGCGCGTGATTCGCACGGCGCTCGACAACCTGACGCCCGAGTTGGCCGATCCGATTCCGGCGGTAGTACGCTCGCACCTGGGTTTGATTTCTCCGCGCGCGGCGTTGTGGAACGTGCACTGGCCGGAGCCGGGCGAGAGCTTCGACGATTTACAGTCGTCGCGCACACCAGCGCACATCCGGCTGATTTTCGACGAGCTGTTTTTCGTGTCGCTTGGCCTGGAGTTGAAACGCCGCCAGCAGAAGTCGCAGACCGGAATCGCTTTTCGGCTCGATGAACGCGTACGCGCCGCGATCAAGAAGATTCTGCCCTTCCATCCCACGACGGCGCAGAAGCGAGTGCTGAAAGAGATCGCTGAGGATATGCAGAAGGCCTATCCCATGCGACGTTTGCTCCAGGGGGACGTGGGGTCGGGAAAAACTATTGTGGGCTTCGAGGCGGCGATTATCGCCATTGAAAATGGCTGCCAGGTCGCGCTCATGGCGCCGACGGAGATTCTGGCGCAACAGCATTATTTTTCAGCGCAGAGGATTCTGCAGGATGCCGGATACCGCATCGTCTTGCTGACCGGATCGCTCGAAGCGGATCGCAAGCGTGAGATTCGCCGTCACCTGGCGCAGGGAAACGCGCAGCTGGTGATTGGCACGCACGCGCTGCTGGAAGAAAAAGTTGAATTCGCCAAGCTTGGGCTCGTGATCGTGGATGAGCAGCATCGCTTCGGCGTGATGCAGCGGCTGAAGCTGATGAGGAAGTCGGGAGATGGGGAAGAAAGCAGTCGAGCTTCGCTCGACCTGGCCGGGTCACAGACCCGGCCCCACACGGACTCTTCGAGTCCGGGCGAACCCGATGTGCTGGTGATGACCGCTACGCCGATTCCGCGCACGCTGGCACTCACGCTCTATGGCGATCTCGATCTCAGCGTGCTCGACGAGCTTCCGCCGGGCCGCACCCCGATCGTTACAAAGTCGATCGCCGATGATCAGTCGCCCAAGGTGTGGGAGTTCGTGCACAAACAGGTAGCTGCGGGACACCAGGCCTATGTCGTGTATCCCGTGATTTCCGAGAACGAAGAGAACGAAGTGAAAGCTGCCGTCAAGATGTACCGCGAACTCAGCGGCCGTGTATTTTCCGATCTGAAAGTCGGCTTGCTGCATGGGCGTCTTGACGCTGAGCTGAAAGATCAGGTCATGCGGATGTTTCAGAGAGGCGAGTTGCAGATCCTGGTTGCGACCACGGTAATCGAGGTTGGCGTCGACGTGCCGAATGCGACAGTGATGGTGATCGAACACGCCGAGCGCTTCGGGCTCGCGCAGCTGCACCAGCTGCGCGGACGCATCGGCCGCGGGGCAGCGAAGTCCTATTGCATTCTGATGACCGGGGGCAAAGTTACGGAAGAAGGCCAGCGTCGCCTCGACGCGATGGTGAAGACCAACGACGGTTTTCAGATTGCCGAACTCGATCTCGAACTGCGGGGCCCCGGAGAATTTTTCGGCACGCGCCAGGCCGGGATGCCCAGCTTTCGAGTGGCCAACATCATTCGCGACGCGAAGCTGCTGGAAGCGGCCAAGCTCGAGGCGGCGGCTGTGCTCGCTGGTCCGAACTCTGAGATTTCCGCCGCTGAAATCAGTCGCGCGCTGGTGCACATGCGCTCCCTGTGGCAGCACACGTATGGATTGGTCGAAGTGGGGTGACGGGAAGTTTACGCCTCGTTGTAATCGCGGCCCGTTTCAAGTAGTTTCTGTTCATCCTCCTCCGTGAAGTGCAGCGGCTTAAAGACTGTTGGAGATTCCCATGGCATGGCAAGATTTTGTAATCGCTAGCCGAATCCTGCAGAAGAGTCCTGTATTTACGCTGACTGCCGTATTGACCATTGCTTTAGGCGTAGGCGCAAGCACCGCGATCTTCAGCGTGACGAATGCTGTCCTGCTGCAGCCGCTTCCCTACAAAGACGCCGACCGTCTTGTGATTGCGGGGATGGATCTGCGTCAGCGCGGTGTTCAAGACCTGCCATTCTCCAACGCGGATTTCATCGATCTCCGCGACGGCACGGCGACGTTGTTCGAGGATATTGCCGGCGTCTTCACCGGCCGCGATGTAGTGTCCAGAGAAGACGGAACCCCGGAGCAAATCAGCTGGGCGGTGGTCACGACAGATTTCTTTCGCGCGACTGGAGGGAGGGTTATATTAGGCCGCGACTTTACTCAGGAAGACGGAATACCGCGGCCTCCTGCTCCGCCCGCGGGAGCGCAGGACACCACATCGCCGCCAATCCCCACCATGGCGATCCTCAGTTATGAATATTTTCAGAGGCGCTACGGCGGCGATACGAGCGTGCTGAACCGCACTCCGTCTACGCCGCATGATCCGTTGATCGTGGGCGTGTTGGCGCCGGGGTTTCGCTTGTACTTTCCCCCCGAGGCAGACGTCGAACCTGCGCCTGATCTTTGGATCGCCAGTCGCCTGGACTACGAAGCCGCCAACCGTAAGCAATTTTCCATTCGGCCTTTGGGCAGGCTGAAACCCGGTGTTCCCCTGGAACGTGTGCAGGCCGCGGCCGACAGAGTGGCCGCCGAGGCGCGAAAGAATTTCCCCCTCTCGCAGACCGCCGGGTACGCCATCCACCTCGAACCGATGCGGCAACACCTTGTGCGCGAAGTGCGGCCCGCGATCCTGGCGCTGATGGGGTCAGTGATTTTCCTGCTGCTCATCGCGTGCGCGAATGTGGCCAATCTTTTACTCGTGCGGGCGTCATTGCGCGAACGCGAGCTGGCCGTGCGCGCCGCCATGGGCGCGGGACGCTGGCGGCTGGTTCGACCGCTGCTCACGGAGGCATCTCTGCTCGCGGCGATGGGGACGCTTGTGGGATTGGGCCTGGCCTGGGCAGGAATTCACGAATTACGCGTGCTGGCTCCCGCGAATCTTCCGCGGCTCGACGACATTCGCATCGACGCGGCAGTGGTTGGCTTCACCGCGCTGGCCGGACTCGCGGCCGCGCTTATTTTCAGCATGGCCCCGGCCTGGCGCGCCTGGCGGCCGGGGTTGATGAATGTGCTGCGTGGCAGCAGCCGCACTGCCGGATTCGCCTCCGGGGGATTGCTGCGCAATCTGGTCGTGATGGCGGAAGTGGCGCTGTCGTTTGTGCTGCTGATCGGATCCGGACTGATGTTCCGCAGCTTTCTCGACTTGCAGCGAATCGATCCGGGCTTCGATCCGCATCGCTTGCTGACATTTCAGCTCGCCGGCGCTCCGCTTGATCGGGATAAGCCGGAAGAGCGCGCCGTGGTCATTCGCCAAATCGAGGAGCGTCTGCGCGCGATTCCTGGAGTCCAAAGTGTAACCGCGTCGTTCCCGTTCCCATTGACCGGAAATTTCAGTCCGATTCGATGGGGAACCGAGGAAGCTCTCAGCGATGCCAGCAAGTTTCAGGCCACGGATTTTCAGTTTGTTCTTCCCGGTTACTTTCAAACCATGCGCACGCCGTTGCTGGAAGGACGCGTCTTCACTGACGATGACAACCTGCCCGGGCGCAATCGTGTGATCGTCGACGAATTCCTCGCGCGCAAGGCTTTTCCAGGGCAGTCCGCGGTGGGCAGGCGCATCCTGATACGCATTCGCACGCCCGAGGCCGAGTGGGTCGAGATCGTCGGAGTCGTCGCTCATCAGCGCACGACCTCGCTGGCAGAAGCCGGACGCGAGCAGATTTACTTTACCGACGCCTTCGTCGGATCCGGCAGGGTCGGATCATGGGCGCTGCGCACGGGCAGCGACGCGGCAGGCTACGGAAGCAACGTGCGTGCGGCGATCAAGGAAGTCGACCCGCATCTTCTGGTTACAGAAATGGATTCCGCGGATTCGCTCGTCTATCGCGCGCAGGCTGGCACGCGCTTCTCGCTGCTGCTCATCTCGATATTTTCCGTGATCGCGGGAGCGCTGGCGGGAGTTGGTCTTTACGGCGTGCTTTCGACTACGGTGCGGCAGCGCAGTTCCGAGATTGGGGTGCGCATGGCCCTGGGAGCGGAACGAGGCAATATCTTCCAGCTTGTCGTGAGGCAGGGGCTCCGTTTAAGCGCGGCTGGCATCGCGGCAGGATGGGTCGCGGCGTTTATTCTGACTCACGCGATGTCGACGATGCTGGTGGGAGTAAAGGCTACCGACCCCGCCACATTCGCGGGCATGACGGTAGCGTTTTTCGCGATCGCGGCCCTTGCATCGTGGCTCCCGGCCCGGCGCGCCGCGGGACTTGAGCCTACGATCGCACTGCGCGAGCAATGATCAAGGATGGAAAACGAGCAGCAGCATTGCGGGAAATCCGTCCAGTTAGGAAAGAATACGTTCAAGCCCGTAAATGACCGTCCGTAACTTGGTCTTCCTCGTCCGCGCGCCTAGGCTAATCGGCAGCGAGAAACTGTCGAGTTTCTCCGGGGCGACGTGTATGCGCAGGGTTATGTCCGCTCGAACCACATTCCTGATCGCGGCCGCGGTGCTGGGCGCAACCCTGCTTACTGGGTGCGGTGGTGCGAGTAGCTCGGGAGGCGGTGGCGGCACTATGATTCCGCCCACGCCGACGGGGCTGGTCGCGACCGCCGGAAATGCGCAGGTGAGTCTGTCGTGGACGGCGTCCTCCGGAGCTGCGTCCTACAATGTGAAGCGTTCCACCACATCAGGCGGATCTTATACGCAGGTCGCCGCGCCAACGACTCCCAGCTATACGGACAGTGGCGTCACCAATGGCACGGAATATTTCTACGTTGTCTCCGCGGTGAATTCCGCGGGCGAGAGCGCGAACTCGGCGCAAGTCAACGCAACGCCCGTCGCTCCAAACGCTGAATTACCGGGGCCGAGCCCGTCGCTCTTCGCGAATCCGTTCTACACTTGCTTGAATAATTATTACGTCGCGACAGATGGCGATGATTCGAATCCTGGAACCCAGGCGAGCCCGTGGCTGACGATTCAGAACGCTGACACGGCTGCCGGGGGCCGCGTTGCCGGCGACTGCGTCAACGTCGCGCCGGGCACTTATGCGGCCGGAGTGCAGCCGGCGCACGGGGGCAACCTCGCTTCGCCCACAGGCTACGTGGTCTATCGCTGCCAGACTCTCGATGGATGCATCATCACGGCATCCGGCGGAAACGCGGCGCCGGCATTTAACGTCTCAAGCAGTGGCTCCGGCCCGAACTTTCTGGTGTTCGACGGTTTCGAGCTTGCCGCGAGCACCATGACGCTTTACGGCGTCGGCGCCAGCGTTTATTTCCCCGACGGCAACGATACCGGAGGAACCAGCAGCCATCACATCTGGATCATCAACAACATTATCCATGGCTATGGCCAGGCCGGCGTTGGCACGGGCGGTGGAGAGTATTTCTACTTTCTGCACAATACTGCCTACGGCAACACCAACGTCGCCTGTTCGGCGCAGGGCTCCGGTCTTGGCATGGTGATCGCCAGAGCCTTCACGGGATACACTCCAACAGCCGCCGATATGGCCTGGGGTCCGTTCCGCAATGTGATCGAGTTCAACGTTGCTTACGACAACATCATCAACCAGTGCGGAACTGCTTCGAACCCCTACGATACCGATGGCAACGGCATCATCATCGACACGTTTAACAATGCGGGCAGCACGAACGTCGATTACCCTTACCAGACGCTGGTGGCGAACAATGTCACTTACAATAACGGCGGTAAGGGTGTGCACATCTTCCGCAGCGATAATGTCACGGTTGCGAACAACACGTCCTACGACAACAATCTTGATCCGTTTAATCAAGGCATCGGCCGCGGCGAGATCGACAGCTTCGGCGGTGAGAACAACGTAATCATTAACAACATTGCCTATCCTGTTCCCGCAACATCAGCCAGCGATCCGCGCTGCGACGGTGTCAATTACACCGACACTCCTCCATACCCCTGCCCGCTCATGACCAACGTCGCATTTGACGGCGCGAGCACGCCCGGCGCTGTGAGCAACGTGTGGAGCAACAACATCAGCTTCGGCGGCGCGCCGCCCTACGGCTGGGGACCGGACGGAAACATCATGCTCACGCCCGACGCGATGAACTGCTCGACCGGGGCGAACCCGAACCAGTGCAACGTTGACCCGAAATTCGTCAGCGTGACGGGTGATAATTTTGCGCTTCAGACTGGCAGCCCGGCCGTCGGCTATGGCGAGACGCAGTCGTATCTCCCGACTTCCGCAGTGGATGCCGGTGCATGCCCGAGCACGCTCACCACCTGCCCGTAGCGCCGAAAGCCATCCCCAGAGCGTGAACTGATAGAATCGAAACGATGGCCGGGTCTTATCAACTGATACAGATCGAACTGGGCGCGCCGCAGCGGATGCCGAAGCCTTCGTGGCTGCGGGCGAAAGCTCCGGTGGGCGACAATTTCCACAATTTGAAAAAACTCGCTCGCGGACTCGGGCTGCATACGGTGTGCGAGTCGGCACAGTGTCCGAATATTGGCGAGTGCTGGAACCACAAGACCGCGACCTTCATGCTGCTGGGCGATATCTGCACGCGGCGCTGCGGGTTCTGTGCCGTGCCCAAAGGCCGCCCCGAGCCGATCGACTGGGATGAGCCGCGGCGCGTCGCCGAGGCGGTCGCGACCTTAGGATTGAAGCATGCCGTCGTGACCAGCGTGAATCGCGACGATGACAACGTCGGCGGCGCGCGAGTTTTTGCCGAGACCATCCGGGAGATTCGGGAACTGATTCCGGAGTGCCGCGTCGAAGTGCTGATCCCTGACTTTCAAGGTTTGGAAGAACCGCTGAAGATTGTTCTCGACGCCCGGCCCGATGTGCTCAACCACAACACGGAAACAGTGCCGCGGCTGTATCGCGCGGTGCGCTCGGGGGCGCGCTACGAACGCACTCTCGCGCTGCTGGCCAACGCCAAGAAATTCTCTCCCGGCATGGTGACCAAGAGCGGCGTGATGGTTGGCCTGGGCGAATCATCGGAGGAATTGGTGGAAGTGTTTCGCGATCTCGGCGAGCGCGGCGTGGACATTCTTACCGTGGGGCAGTATCTGCGTCCGTCGAAGGATCACCTGCCCATCGCGCGCTTCTATGAGCCGGAAGAATTCACTTATCTGCGGGACCAGGCTCTGCGCTTCGGTTTCCGCCATGTTGAATCGGGGCCGCTGGTGCGGTCCAGTTATCACGCGCACGAGCAAGCCGATGCCACTGCGTCGCCGCGGGCGGTGTTTTAGCTTGCCGCGTGGGGGATTTCCCGCCAGAATTGTTCTTCAGTACGCTACGGCTCGCGCAGTTAGTATTCCCATCGAAGAAATCGACAAGCGGAGGTCCGCTTGCCGCTGGTAACGATTCTTCTGGTTGTGCTTGGTTTCTTCGCCGGGATGTTGGGGGCGCTGACCGGCATCGGCGGGGGCGTACTGCTCACGCCCATTCTTGCGCTGCACTTCGGAATTCCGATTCGCGAAGCGATTGGAACGAGCCTGGTAGCGGTGATCACAACTTCGGCCGCGAGTTCGTCGGTTCACCTGCAACGCCACACTACAGACATTCGGCTCGGCATGACGCTTGAACTGGCGACTGCGTTCGGCGCGGCGCTCATGGCGTATCTGGTGGGATATTTCAATCGCAACGCGCTGCAAGGACTGTTTGCCGGTTTTCTTCTGTACAGCGCGATTACAATCCTGATCCGGCGCGGTAAAGTGAAGCCCGAAGAGTCGTCGCCCGCACTGAACCGCGAAACCGTCATCCCTCCCTATGAGCCGAAAAATTATCCGTTGGGCCTGAGCGCGTCTCTGGTGGCGGGCGCGCTTTCTGGGCTGTTAGGAATCGGCGGCGGGCCCATCAAAGTTCCGGTGATGTACATTTTCATGAATGTGCCTCTGATGGTCGCGACCGCGACGTCGAATTTCATGATTGGCGTGACCGCGGCGGCGAGCGCCATCGTTTATTATCGGCGCGGCGACATACTGGTGCAGTACGCGGCTCCGCTCGCTGTGGGCGTGTTCCTGGGGTCGCTTCTCGGAGCGCGCCTGGCTCCGCGGATTCACACCAAGTATGTAATGTATCTGCTGGTCTCGATCATGCTCTATCTTTCAGCACACCTGTTTTTCGATCTGCTGCGGGGGCGGCTGTGAACCAGCTTCGCGAACCGGCCTTTGACCGCGTCGTCGCGTTGGTGCTGCGTACCGGAGCCTTCAGTTGTTTCTTCATCATGCTCGCCGGATTGCTCGTAGGATTGTTTATCAGCGGGCGCGTTCCTCTTGCCATTGAACGCGCGGGCGTTCTGCTGATGCTGGCCACGCCCGTCGTGCGCGTGATGGTCGCCTGCTTTTTATTCTTTCGCGAGAAAGACCGGAAGTACGGACTGATCTCTCTGGGCGTGCTCGTGATTCTGCTGCTGGGATCGGTCTTCGGAATTGGAGAACACTGAGGCCAGCCGGAAGACCGAGGCGTGTGCTACGCTTCCCGCACGAAACTCTCAGGAGCACGAATGCGATCGCACAATCTGCTTGTGATGTCCGTGTCTTTGCTGTTTGCAGCGCCGGTTCTCTCTGCTCAAATGAAGACTATTGCGGAACGTCTGGGATATCCCGCCGATTCGAAGCTGCTCATCGTGCATGCGGATGATCTCGCAGTCGCGCACTCTGTCGATGCGGCCAGCTTTGACGCGCTCAACAAAAACGCAGTTACTTCGGCAAGTATCATGGTGCCGTGTCCGTGGCTCGCCGAGGTTGCCGCCTATGCCAAGGCGCATCCTGAGGCCGATCTCGGACTGCATCTTACGCTGACCAGCGAGTGGAAGACGTATCGCTGGGGGCCGGTTGCTTCGAGTGACAAAGTTTCGAGCCTGCTCGATCCCGCCGGCACGTTTTGGAGCGATACTGGGACGGTCGCGGCCAAGGCGAAACCGGAGGAGGCGGAACGCGAGATCCGCGCGCAAGTCGATCGCGCCATCGCCATGGGAATTCATCCCACCCATCTCGACAGTCACATGGGTTCGGCATTCGTCACGCCCGAATTATTTGCCGCTTACGTCAAAGTTGCTCATGAGTATCATCTTCCGTTTCTGGCGGTGCGAGTCGCCGATGAGCGATCCAAACTGCTCTCGTTGCTCTCGGAAAAGGATGTTGTGCTGGATGCCGTGGTCATTGCCGGGCCGGGCATTCCCGCGGAGGATTGGAAGGATTTTTATCTGAACGCGATCCGGAATCTGAAGCCGGGGCTGACGGAAATCATCGTCCATCTCGGGCATGACGACGCGGAGTTACAGGCCGTAGCCGTCGATCATCCGGACTACGGCTCAGCTTGGCGGCAGCGCGACTATGATTTCGTCACCAGTCCAGAATTTAAGAAGGCCATCGAAGAGAATCACATTATTCTGGTGAAGTGGAAGGATCTGGGCAGGCTGGCGAATTAACCGTAACGCTGGCGGCGAAAAGCAGGTCCCTCGACTCCGCATTGCGATCGGTGATGCCGATCGCAACGCTACGCTCGGGATGACAGAGCTGTATTAATCGGCGCACTGAGGGCAGATCGCTTAAAAGATATGCAGCTTGATGCTGAGATACTTCTTCGGATCCTGGCGGACCGCCTTCACCAGGTCGCCGGTTTCGGTGAGCACCTGGTTGAGGTTGTTGTAGAGCGTGTCGTCTTTCAGGAACTTGCCCGCAGTTCCCTTTCCGGCTTCCAGATCTGAGGTCAACTCTGAGAGTCTGGTGATGGTGGTGTTGAGCTTCTTGGCGAGTTCGTCGTCCTTCGCGAACTTGCCGAGGGTCCCTTTGCCTGCATTGATGTCGCCGGTAATTTGTTTCATGTTGGCGAGAGTGTCGTTGGCGTTGTTGTAGAGCGACGGATCCTTGATGAACTTGCCGGCCGTGCCCTTGCCCTGCTGGATGTCGTCGATCACCGAATTCATTTTGTCGAGGGTCGAGAGAAACTTGTCATACGCGTCTGTGCGGCTGACGAGGGCTCCCAGGCTGCCCTGGCCGCTGCTGACCTGGTCGACGATCTTCTGGAAATCCGCGACGGTGTCGGAGAAGCGGTTGTACAGGGTCGGATCGTAAATCAATTTGCCAAGCGAACCTTTGCCGCTTTCGGCGAAGGCCAGGATGCGGTCGGCGCGCTTGAGCAGCGCGTCCATGTTCTCGAGCGTGCTCTGGCTGGCGCGCACCACCTGGTTGAAATCCGGATGCACTTGCGTGGGCAGAGTATCGCCATCCTGCGCTTCGGGGCCGACTGCCTGAGAACTTTCGATGTCGAGATAAGTCTCGCCCAGCACACCAGCGGTGTCGAGCGAAGTTACGGAATCGCGGCGCAGGTTGTAGATGTATTTCGTCGTGACCTTCATCGTGACTTCGACCGGAGTCAGTCGCCTGTCTTTATAGGGCACGATGCGGATCTTGGTAACGTTGCCGATATCGACGCCGCTCAGCCGCACCGGAGCACCCACGCGCAGCCCCTCGGCGTTGTCGAAGTAAGACTGGACGGTGATTCGCTTGGTGAACAGGCCTGCGGTGCCGGACATCAATAACAACAGCAGGCCCAAAGTCGCACTGGCGATGATGACCGTAACCCCAACGCGAAGTTCCGACCACTTCAGCTGCTTCTGGCTAGGCAACGGGTTTCCTCGTCACGCTGATTTGTATGCGCTTTACCGGCCGCGCCAACAGCTTCGATTTGTCTCTGGGACCTCGCGGCACGCCCATCGCTGAATGATAACAAACCCTGGGGTAAGGTCTAAGCCGCTTTCGCTCGCAGAACGGGCATGAGACCAAGGGCGAGAAGGTAGGCTCCCGCCCCGCAGGCCAGGGTTGCGGTCAGGCCGAACTGGACGGCGATGACCATGGCAAGCACCGATCCCAACACGCTGGCCGCAGCGTTCATGGCCCATGCCCACTCGACGGCGTTGTCGGGCGAAGCGGGAAACTCGGGCGCGGGAGCGGCGGCGAGGGCTCGCAATCCGGTCGGGAAGGGCATTCCCATCACAAATCCGAGGGGGATGAGAAGAACGGCGCTGACCATTAAGCGGAACTCGATCGGCAGCCCCACCAGCATGGCCAGGCGGCTGGGAAGGAAGACTACGTAGGTGAGCAAGGTTGCGACTACGAGCAGCAGCGGCAGCCAACCCATTTCCGCGCGCGGCAGCCAGTGCCGCGAGAACAGGCTTCCGGCGCCGCTGGAGAGCATCAGGAGAAAAATCACTACGGTGAGGGCGTAGGTGGGGTGTCCCAGAAATAATACGAAGCGTTGAATGAAAGCGATTTCCACGAGGATGTAACCCAATCCAACCGCGACAAAATAAAGCAGCGGAAGCGGCGACTGGCGCGTGCCAGTGCGTTTTAAGGCAAGCGGCAGAACCAGAAATGCGAGTACGGCAATGAGAGAAATCGCGAGCACCAGGAACAACACCAGGACTCCAAGATTCACTTTCCAGTCGATGCCATCGCGCAGTCCCTTCTCGCTGAGAATCTGTCCGGGTTTGAGCGTGAAGAAAAAGAAAGGCGTGTTATCGGTTACGGGCGAAACGTTGTAGGCGTAGCCGCGGGCGAAGGCGTAGGGGTCGTTGCTGGCGATTAAATCGGAGAAGGGATTGTTCCCCGGCTGCGACGGCATGTAGAGAGGGTCAAGCTCCGAATAGCGATCGAAAAGCGCGGTAACGGCTTTTTCTTCTTCGGGCGTGAATGGAGTTTTCTTGGCCAGCACGACGACTGGAATTCCGTCGGTATCGAGATCGCCCTGGGACGCGACGATGAAATTCCGCGCAGGATTGCTCACTCCGAGACGATGCAACGCCTCCATCGCGACTGCGACCACACGCAACGCCTCACGGGGGCGGCGAAATTCCCAGCGCGTGATGGCGATCATTCCATTCGGCTTGAGATGTTCGAAGTATTCGCGAAAGGCTTCGACGGTGTAAAGATTGTTCTCGCTCAGCGCGAACGCACCCGCCGCGGTCGAAGCCCAAGTATCGACCAGCGTCATCTGCACGACGTCGAAGTGTTGCGTGGCCGCGCGCATAAAAGAACGGCCGTCGCTGACGTGAATGTGAACATCCGGGCGCTGGTACAGATGCTGCGAATAGTCCGCGTAGCGCTCACGCATGATGGTAGTGGCGATGATGGGATTGATTTCGATTCCGGTCACGCTCGTGCAGCCGTTAGCTACGGCCCGCAGCACATCGACGCCGCCTCCGGGCCCAATGATGGCGAAGTCTCCGTGCGGGCGCAGAACGTTGGCCAGCGCCGGCGGAGCGGCCATGAGATTGTGTTCCCACACCGTGCCCTGCCAGTGCGCGAGGTCCGCGTTCATGATGTAAGTGGAAGCGTCGGCGTCGATGACGATGGCTTTGGCCTGGCCCTGGCGGTCGACCTCGACGCGTGAAAGAGCATTCCAGCGGGCGAACTCCACCCAGGCGGGATCGCGGAACATGCCTTTCGCATAGACCACATCGATCAGGCGTCCGGAATAATTCGCGGCGGTGAGCGCGATCAGGGCGAGCGCGAGCCAGGCCGCATTTCGGCGAGCAGCACGGGCCTCAGCCCAGATCATCGCCGCAACCGCCAGGGCGATGGCCGCGACGAGAATGGCGTTCGGTCCGCCCAGCCAGTTCAGCAGCGGCACCATGGCCAGGCAGGCCAGCGCTCCACCACAAAGATCGGCGCCATAGAGACGCGGAATTCGCCGCGGCTCGCGCGCGAACACTACCGAGAACAGCAACCCGGTCAGAAAAAAAGGGATGGCTGATGTAAGGTAGATCGCCGTAAGCCGCAGGAAGTTCCTGGCGGAAACTTCGAGCGCCACCGGAACATGCAGCACAATTTCGAGCACCGCGACCACCACGACGGCGTTTACCATACACAGCTGTGCCGCCAGGGTACGTGTGCCGAGGAAAGCGAGGCGATTTTTCAGCAGGTACGCGAACACTCCGCCTGCCCCCAACCCGAGCAATGCGATCGATATCGCGAGAAAGGCAAAGTGGTAGAAGAGCACCACGGAAAACAACCGGGTCAGCGAAAGTTCCAGAAGGAGCGTGGCGAAGCTAGTGAGCCCAAGCCCCGCAATCAGTGTTTGTTCCGACACTTCAATCCTGCTCAAAGTCTGGATGGGAGTCGGGGTAATCACGGCCATAGTTGTCAGGAAAGACGTCAAAAAAGGCGATTGGTCAGAGGCGACAGTCTAGCAGAACGGAATCGTCGGCGCTCCCGTTCTTGACACAAACAAGGTGCAGTTGTAATCTCGCCAGCCAGCAGGACGGAGGCTGGGATGAGGCTAGAGCTGGAGACCCGTGAAGTGGGGCGAGTTACGATCGTCCGCTGCAAGGGAAGGATCGTGGCCGGTGGAGAAACAGAAGCCCTGCGCGCCCACGTGGCCTGGCTGTTGCGCGACCGGCGCGCGATCGTGCTGCATCTCGGCGAAGTAGTGTTCATTGACAGCAGCGGATTGGGCGCGATGGTGCGCTCACTGACCAGCACGCGCCAGGCGCACGGCGAACTGAAGCTTTGCGACGTTCCCGAACACGTCCGCAAAGTTCTGCAACTTTCTCACCTGACCAAACTGTTCGAATCCCACGAATCAGAAGATAACGCGGTGGCCGCGTTCTACCGCGCACCCGCGAATGCCGAGCGTCCCGTTACCAAGGGTCGAAGCGTGCTATGCATCGATCGAAATGTGGACGTGGTCGCCTACATTCGCGAACTCTTGCGGCGCGAAGGATACGACGTCCACACCACTAACAACCTGCGCGATGCCACGCTGCTGATGCGGGTCACACCTTTTGATTTGCTGCTGATGGGCGCAGACGTGACCGCTGCGGCCGCGACGGAAAAATCATTCCGCGACTGTTGCGCCAGAGTTCCGGTCGTCGAACTGGGACGCGAGTTCTCGACACTTGAGGCTGGCGAGGCGGCCTCGGGACTGCTGGAAAGAATCGCTATCAGCCTGCACTCCGGGTCGAGCGCGGCTTCCTAGACCGCGGCTTAGTAGAGGGCTCCAACCAGCGCTCCGTCGACTACGTTTTGGATTCGCGCGCGCAGCCAGCGGTTGGGCTCGTGGCGTCCCTTCAAATGGAGTTTCAGATAGTTGTCAGTCAGGGCTTCGGTTGAGACGGAATGTGAGACATCCCGATCATACGACTCAGAAGATGCCCGCAGTGTAATTGCCTCAATCTCCTTCCCGACGAATCCGCGCATGAATGCCAATTTCTTCTCAGCCGCCAACTCGCGCAGGATGCGGTTGCGCTCGCGCGCGACCGACACCGGGACGTGACGGGCCAGGGTTGCGGCCGGTGTTCCGGGGCGCGGGGAATAGGTGAAGACATGCAGATAGGTCAGGGGCAAGTCTTCGATCATGCGCCGTGTTTCGGCAAATTCGGTATCGGTTTCACCGGGGAATCCGACCATCACATCGGTGCCGATTGCTGCCGTCGGAATAGCGGAGCGAATTTTCATGATCTTCTCGCGATAGTGCCAGGGACGATATTTGCGGTGCATGCGGCGCAAAACCGCGTCGCTGCCCGATTGCATGGGGACATGAGCATGCCGTGCGATGCGCGATGATGAGGCCACGAGAGCGATCAGGTCGTCGGACCAGTCCATCGGCTCGACCGACGAGATGCGAAGTTTTTCGAGCGAAGTCTCGGCGAGGATGGTTCGAATCAGGCCTTCGAGGGTCGGAGGTCCGAGGTCTGAAGTCTGAGGTCTGAAGTCTCGTCCCCACCTTCCGAGATTGATTCCGCTGATGACGACTTCGCGATAGCCGGACTCGACCAGCGCGTTGACTTCGTCAATCACGCGATGCAGAGGCAAAGAACGGCTCTGGCCGCGGACGTAGGGAATCACGCAGAAGGAGCAGCGATTGTCGCATCCGTCCTGAACTTTGAGGTTGGGACGCGTTCTTTGATTTCCGTCAGCCTCGCCGGCGTCGAAGACCGGCGCAGCGAGGAGTTCGGTATGAGCGAAGATGTCGGAGACGAAAACCGATTGTTGGTCGTCGATCGTTGGTCGTTGGCTATTCGCTGCCAGCGATGCTAGCGGGACGAACGATTCTCGCCTCGAGGAGTCCGTCTGTTCACTTAGAACGATCTCAGCCAGCGCGTGCTTGTGCGAGTTGCCGACCACGAGGCTTACGCCCGGCAGCGCCGCGATCTCTTCGGGTGCGCGCTGCGCGTAGCATCCCGTAACGACGATTCTCGCCTCAGGATTTTGGCGGCGCACGCGGCGGATGGCAGCGCGCGCATCCCCGTCGGCGGCAGCCGTGACCGTGCACGTGTTCAGCACCACGACTGCGGCCTCTGCCGCAGCGTGGGCCCGGGTGAAACCGCGCTCCTCGAACTGACGTCCGAGGGCCGCGCCGTCAGCCTGGGTGGCGCGGCAACCGAAGTTTTCTAAGTAATAGCCGGGCACTTGTCTATGTTAGCGCAACGGTCGCTGACTTACCGATGACAAACCCAGCGGCGCGGCGGACAGAGCCTGCACAAAGCTTGCCGAAAGCGAGTGTCCGCCCCACGCCCAAGACACACTTCTCCCTGTTCCTGGGACATAAGGAAAAGAAGCCGGTCAGGCGGAGGCTGCAGTCCTCCGCGACTGGAAGCACTCTCGGCAAAATACCGGACGGCCCTGCGTGGGACGGAACGGGACCGTGGTCTGTTTCCCGCAGCCCGAGCACGTGGCCTGCGTTTCGACCTTGGTGTAGCGATAGGACTGTCCCGACACAGGCGGAGCCCCGAGCACGGAAACCCGCTTGGTCTTACAAGCCTTGCAACGTTTGGGTTCGTTCTTGAACTGCTTGTCGTGGAAGAAAAGCTGTTCCCCGGCGGTGAAAATGAAATCACCCCCGCAGTCGATACACTTCAGCACCTTGTCCTGAAATTCCATTGAGGATGGCTCCTTCAGCCCGTTTCCGCGCGCCCACCCGCGGGGAAAGGACTGCGGTGGCACACACAAACACAGGTTGTGTAAAACTCCCCCTCGTTTTTTACTGCCCCTAGGACTCGGCCCGCCACGCCCTGGAAGGTGCGTGGGTTACAAACTATGTGGCTTAGATGCCGGATGGAACGATGAGTATGAATGATCCCTGCTGTAACTCAACTTGGTGGGGGGCCAGATCGAGCAGGGCCGCCCTGGGAAGGGACGGCCCTTTTACTATGTTAATCCTGCTCCTTGCGCGTCTTTTTGCGTGCCCGCTTGCGGGCTAGCGCGGCTTTCACGCGTTTCTTTTCACCGGGCTTCAGGTAGAAGGAGTGGCGTTTCACTTCCTTGATAATGTCTTCCTGTTGCACCTTGCGCTTAAAACGGCGCAGAGCGTTCTCGAGGGACTCGCCCTCTTGAAGCCTGACTTCTGCCAAACTTACACACCCCCAAACCCGTCCGGTAGGACCGAATATTTATTACAAGGATTTGACTCTAAGTCAAGCGTAAGCATGACTTCGTTAGCCAGATTCCATTGTAACTGAGATCATTTTGAGACTTGTCAGCGGTCACAAAGCTTGCACGCCGCACAGGCATACAACGATTCCAGAAATATGACCAGTGGTCATTATGGCGCGGTTCGCACTAGAACACAAATTTCAGCGCCAGCTGAATCTGCCTGGGTGCATAGGCCGCGTTTGGCTTCATGAAATTACTCGGCAGGGTGTAGTAGCCGGGATACGGCGCCAGCGTCGTCGTCACCGAACTCTGCACGAATGTGCTGGCGTTGGCCACGAGTCCATTGGAGGTGATGGCGACACGCTGGTTGTCACGATTGAGGAGATTGAACGACTCCGCCACCAGATTAATCTTGTAACGCTCGCGCAGGCGAATGACTCGCGTGACGCGCACATCCGTCGTGCCGTAGTCAGGTCCGGTGAAAGCGTTGCGGGTGTAGCCAGGGAGGCGGTCGTTGAGGTCGTTGCCGTCCTGATTAGGATCGCCGGAGACGGTCGCGTTCACCGGACGTCCGGTGCCGAAGTTCACCACGCTGGAAAACTTCCAATCGTTAAAGACGTGGCCGAGAAATTCATGGCCGCGATGAAACGGCCGCGGCTCGGCGGAGAACGCCGCGGTCAGCCGGTGGCGCTGATCGGTAACGCTCGGTCCGCGCTCTCCGTTCGGGTCGTAGGAGTTCTGTACCGTCGCGGGCTGCCCCGCCACCAGAGCGTCCTGACCGTCGTCGATCGCATGCGCCCAGGTGTAGGAGATGCGCAGATAACTCCCATGGGCGACGCGGCGATTGATCGAGAACGTGGCTCCGTCGTACTGGCTGGAAGCGGCGCTCTGGAATTCGTCGATCGCTCCCAGATTTGCGATCGGACGTCCGAGCGGATTGATGCAGGGCGGGAACGGGCACGTCAGCGACTGGGTGAACTGCCAGGTCGCGAAGGAATCGACAGTGTAATAGCCGCCTTGAAAGATCGATCCGGTCGAGTCGAAGATGGGATAGCTAACGGCGGTTGGCGGAGGCAGATTCACGTCGAGGGCGCGAATCAGGTGTTCGCCACGAACATTTAGCAGCGACACTGTCACGGTCGTCTGGGCGGCCACTTCTTTCTCAAAGGTCACGCTGGCCTGCTGCACGCGCGGCGTTACAAAGTTCGGAGCGAAGGCGGAGACTTCGTTCGTCACGCCCTGGGTGAGACCCGCGGGCAACGCACAACTCGCCGCATTGACCGAACAAGTAACCAGCGGATTCGGATACGTGGGAAAAACCTGATGATCGTAGTAGTCGGTGTTGTTGAGAAATATCTGGGCATCGGTGATGCCGTTTTCGGTTGCGACCACCGAGTTATAGATCTGCGGAATGCGCACGAAGAAAATTCCGTATCCTGCGCGCACAACCAGCGGACGCGCCTTGCCCACCGAATAGGCGAATCCGGCGCGGGGCGCAAAATTGTACGGCCGAAACGGAACCTTCCCGGCAGGCGGAAACAGCGGATTCGAAAGTAGACCAACCTTCGTAAAAGTCTGCAGATCCCAACGCACGCCTAGATTCAACGCGAAATGGTCGGTCACGCGCATCGTGTCCTGCGCAAAAGCCGCGTATTCGTTCGTGTTGGGACGCGACGCCGCGCTGCCGAAATTCTGCAGGTAGTAGTGCGGCACTTCGTGGGCATATGCCCGCAGCGGAGTCAGTTCGAGGCCGGCCTCCATCGGCTCATAAGTAAACGGATCGACCTTCATCGGGTAAAAAAGAAATTCGCCGCTCTGCTGGCTGGGAAAAAATCGTAGATCCACGTCAGCAAGCCGTCGCCGCCGAACTTCCACGAATTTCGCCGCCCATCGAAGCTGAGAGTTTCGGAGACGTGGACCTTATTCTCGCGCGTCTGACGCGGCAGCAGGTCCGATCGGCCGATGCCGTCCATGATCGTCGGAATTTCAACCAGCACGTTGCTGGTGTTGCTGTAAGACTGCTGCAGGTCGCGCGAGAACTGCGCCCGCAGCAGGCTAATCCACCGCTGCGACAGGCCAGAAGTCAGCGAGATTGCCCCAGTTTCCGTCGCGACGGTCTCCTGCCCGTTATCGCTGATCGCGTCATACGTTACCGGGCTTGCCGGATCGATGAACACATTATTCGCTCCCCAATAGCGCGTCGTATTCACGCGCAGCGCGAGCTGTTCGCGCGCCGTGAGATTAATGTCGAGCTTGCCGTAGGCCGTGTTGCCGATCTGTCCCGCCGGATATTCTCCGGCCAGCGAGGTCAGTTGCCCCGCCGCCGCGAACACCAGCGCCTCGTCGGTGGAATCGTAATCGCCGGGCGTGTAGGGACCGGTGCCCGCCTGGGGCACGACCTGCGAGCTGCCATCCAGGAATTCGACTACGTTCGGAGAATGAACAATGTGCTGATCGAATCCCGCGAAGAAGAACATCTTGTTTCTCTTCAGCGGACCGCCAATCGTGCCTCCCCCCTGCTGCTGGCGGTTGTGCGGCCGGAAGGCGAGAAACGGATCGGTGGCTCCGAACGAACTGTCGCGCAGGTAATAGAATGCCGTGCCGTGCAGGTGGTTCGACCCAGACTTGGTCACAACGTTAACCACTGCGCCGCCGGAGCGCCCCAACTCCGCGCCATAGGAATTCGTCGAGACGCGGAACTCCTGCACCACGTCGGTCGAGAGTTCGTAGGGCTCTCGATAGCGCCCGCGTGCCTGCGCGAAGAAAGCGTTGTTATAGTCTCCACCATCAACCAGAAAACTGTTCTGGAAGCCACGAATTCCGCCGAAGGAAAGGTCGCCATTAGTCGACGAAGTCAGGCTGCGCGGGTCTTGCGGCACGCCGGGGGAGAGCAGCATCAGATCCGGAAAGCGTCGGCCATCGAGCGGCAGGTCCGACAGCGCCCGCTCATCGAGCAGCGTCGAGACCGCGCTGGACTGGGTGTCGACCACGCCCGGCGCAGCCGACACCGTTACATTTTCGTGCGCGCCGGCGACGGTCAGCCGGAATTCCATTTCGGCGATGCCGCCCACATCGAGATGAAGCTGCGGCGTTACCTGCGGCGACATGCCGTCGGCGATTACCCGCGCCGAATAATCGCCGGCCGGCAGCAGATCGATGCCGAAGCGGCCTTCAGCGTCGCTGGTCGCGGTGTAGCGCACTCCGGTGGCGCTGCTGACTACCACGATCGACGCACGGGCAATGCGGCTTCCGGTTGTGTCGACCACCGTGCCGTGGAGCGCTCCGGTAGCCGCGTCCTGAGCCGCGAGCCGCATGGGCACAATGCCTACGAATGTAACAAGAGCAAAGACAGAGAACCGGCGCGTCCGAAACATAAGGGTGCCCCTGCACAAGGATCGATCTCTCGGAGGGCGAACCCGCAGCGCGTTAACCGGACGCGAGACGGTGTATTCCAGGACCAAAGAGCCGGAGGTCGCATCCTAGGAGTCGCGCCTCCGGCAAGCCTTCTCCGCAACTAAGGAGAGCCACTTTTTGTATAGCATGTACATGGTGAAGAACTTTGTGACGAGGCAGAGTCTTTTTTGAAGCTGTTCCCGGAGTGGGAACGCTGCGCCTGACTGAGAGCCTAACTATCTGAGCCTCGATTAAAATGCTATCTAGGATTCCTCGATCAGCATGATTCGCTCCTATAAAGGTGTTCGCCCCACAATTCCCGCGACCTGCTACGTCGACGAATCGGCCCAGATTATCGGCGATGTCGTCCTCGGCGAGCACGCCTCGGTCTGGATGAACGCCGTCGTGCGCGGCGACGTATACGAAATTCGCATCGGCGCCAACACCAATATCCAGGACAACAGCGTGCTCCACGGCATGAAGCAGCAGTGGGGCGTTTACCTCGGCGAATACGTCACGGTCGGGCATTCGGTGACGCTGCACGGCTGCACCATCGAAGACCGCTGCCTGATCGGCATGGGATCAATTATTTTGAACGGTGCAAAGATCGGTGCCGGATCGATCATTGCCGCTGGCACGCTGATCCCCGAGAAAACTATCGTTGAGCCAGGATCGCTGTGGATGGGCTCTCCCGGCAAGTTCCGCCGCAAGCTGGAAGCAGCCGACCTGGAATCGATCATGCGCTACGCCAACAATTATCTGGGATATAAAGAAGAGTACCTGCGGGAGAGGTAGACAGCTTGCCGTGATCGAATCGAGAGTCAGAAGTCGGATAGTGCGTCCCGGAGGGATGTGTGACAATAGCCCGGCGTTTCAACGCCGGGTATGCGCGACAACGAAGAATTCCGTCCCGTAGGGACGGCTGATTCAGAATATGAAGATTTCAGCCATGCCTCCGGCACGGACTCCGAGGGGCAACTAACCCGCCGCTAAAGCGGCGGACTACTATCAACCGTCCCTCCGGGACGACAGACCAGGACGAAAATGATCAAAGCCGTCCGAGGAACGCGAGACCTGCTGCCGCCGGAAACGGCGCTGTGGAATTTTGTGGAAACCGCGGTGCGCGACGTTTTCCGCGCCTACAACTTCCAGGAAATTCGCACGCCGATCTTCGAGGAGACGGCTCTGTTCGCGCGCGGCGTCGGCGAAGAAACCGATATCGTCTCGAAAGAGATGTACACGTGGGAGGATCGCGGACGAGCGGCGAGCGAAAGAGGTCAGTCGCTCACCCTTCGTCCCGAAAACACCGCAGGCGTCGTTCGCGCCTACATCGAGCACAAGCTCTGGGATCGCGGCCTCAACAAGCTCTACTACATCGGCCCGCAGTTTCGCCGCGAGCGTCCGCAGAAGGGACGATACCGGCAGTTCTACCAGATCGGCGCGGAGGTGATTGGGCCGGCGTCGTCGGGAAGCGAATCTCCGGCACGCGACGCCGAAGTGCTCGAGATGCTGGCGACGCTGCTCGATCGCCTCGGCATCAAAGACTGGAATCTTGAACTGAATTCCGTCGGCTCCTCGCAAGAGCGCGCCCGATTCAACGACGCGCTGCGTGTCGCCCTCGAACCGGTGAAAGACAAAATGTGCGGCGACTGCCAGCGCCGCGCCGTCACCAATCCGCTGCGCGTTCTCGACTGCAAACATCCCGAAGACCAGCCGATCATCGAGAAGCTGCCGCGGATTTCACAGTTTCTCGACGAAGACAGCTGCAGCCATTTCGCGGCGGTGCTGGAAATCCTGAAAGCCGTCGGTGTTCGATTCTCTTTGAACGACCGCCTGGTGCGCGGCCTGGACTACTACACGCGCACCGCATTTGAGTTCACGCACGGCGCGCTGGGAGCGCAGAATGCAATCCTCGGTGGCGGGCGCTACGACGGGCTTTCGGAGGCGCTGGGCGGGCCGGCCGCGCCCGGCATCGGATTTGCCATCGGCGAAGACCGTCTCGTGATGTCGCTGCAGGAAAAAGCGTCGGCCGACAGCGTGGTGCGCAAGCCGGACGTGTATGTGGCTCCGCTGGGCGCGGGGATGAATGCCGAGGCGGCGCTTTTGGGGCACGAGTTGCGCCGGGATAATCTGGTAGTCGATCTCGGCGACGAAACCTTCCGGCTGAAGAAATCTTTTGAGATCGCCGACAAGGCCGGAGCCAAGTACATTCTCATTGTCGGTGAAAACGAAGTGAAGGCGGAGACGTTTGCGCTGAAGAATCTGGCGAGCGGGGAGCAGGTTTCCGTGGCGCGGGGCGAGCTGGCCGCGAGAATTCGCGGCGGCATTTAGCGATCGACATCGCAGGCGTGGCGAGAGAGAAGCAGGTTCCTCGGCGCTTCGCTTCTCGGAATGACAAACAATTTAAGGAGGATTGATGAGCTACCGTTGGGTGGTCTCGGTCGTTCTGCTTTGCGTAACTTCTGCGTTCGGCCAGACGGCCGCGCCGGCGAAGCCGCTGACTCCGCTGGAGCAGACGCTCTTCGCTTCCGAAAAGAGTTTTGTCGCGGCCGCGAAGAAGGGCGATGCGGCGTTTCTTAAGCGCACTCTCACTGACGATTTTTCTTTCGTCGATTTCGACGGCGAACTCGCGCAGCGGCAGGACATGATCGATCAAATGGGCGGGGGCGGCGTCGACCTGCTGCCTTACAACATGAAAGTCGTGCCGGTGAGCGATGACGTCGCCATCGTGACCTATGACGTTGTGCTGCGGGTTCCGGCCGCCGAGGATCAAGGTCCGCCGCCGCGCTACCAGCACTTCAGTACGGTGTGGGTAAAGCAAGGCGAAGCATGGAAGATGAAGTTCATGCAGATGACCGCGTCGCACTGGGGCGACTGGTAGAGCGATTATTGAATTGTTGATCCGTGAATGAAACGAAGGTGTCGGACCGGCATCACAACTGTTTGACTCGGGGAGGGCCGTGGCCTAACATCTCGCTGCATGGCGGGTTCTACTTCGCCCGCCGATATCCAATACTCGACGATCAACACTCAAGAATGACCAGGAGGCGAACGATGAAAACCACTGGAATGATTCTCACGGCGTGTCTGCTGTTCTCCGCGCCAGCGCTGGCCCAGATGGAAATGCCGAAGCCCGGCCCGGAGCACAAGAAACTCGACATGTTCGCCGGTTCCTGGACGCTCGACGGCGATATGAAACCCAGCCCCATGGGCCCGGGCGGGAAGATGGCGGAAACCGAAAAGTGCGCGTGGATGGAGGGCGGCTTCTTCGTCGTCTGCCACAGCGACTTCAAGAGTTCGATGGGCGACGGAACCGGCATCTCCGTCATGGGATATTCCGCCGACGACAAGGCCTACACCTACCGTGAGTTCAATAGCTGGGGCGAATTCGACGACTCCAAAGGATCGGTCGACGGTGACACCTGGACCTGGACCAGCGACGAGAAAATGGGCCCCAACACGATGAAGGGCCGCTTCACCATGAAGATTACCTCGCCGACGTCCTACAACTTCATGTTCGAAATGTCGCCGGACGGCACGAAGTGGACAACCATCATGGACGGTAAAGCCACCAAAGATAAATAATCCCGCATGCTCCAATGGGCAGACATCCATCCCCTAAAACTGTCATCCCGAGCGACGGGAGGGATCTGGGTTTCTGCCGACGCCGGCATGATCGCCGCTACAGGCAAGAACCCAGGTCCCTCGCGTTGCTCGGGATGACAGTCCTCGAGACGACAATCACTGAGGGCAATCACCATTAAAAGAGGGCGGCGGATGATCGGACTCGCACGGGCGCTGGTCGCGGGTGCGATGCTCATTTTCTCGCTACCCGGGGCAGCGACCGCCGCGCCTGCCCCGCTTGAAATCCGCGTTGTCGTCGTGACCACCTTCGAGGTCGGCAACGATACCGGCGACGAGCCCGGCGAGTTTCAGAACTGGGTCGAGTATTATCCGCTGCCCGAAGTCATCCCCTTTCCGCAGGGCTACCGCTCGCTACGCTACAACGCGAGCGACCATGTGCTGGGCATCGTAACCGGAGCGGGCAAGTCCAGCGCCGCTGCGTCGATCATGGCGCTTGGCCTTGACCCACGCTTCGACCTCAGCAAGGCCTATTGGATTCTCGCGGGAATCGCCGGCATCGATCCTAACCGGGCATCGGTTGGCTCGGCCGCGTGGGCGAGTTATATCGTCGACGGCGATCTGGCCTATGAAATCGATGGGCGCGAGATTCCATCCGACTGGACCACTGGCATTGTGGCCTACGACCGGGCGACGCCTTTCGAGCAGCCCGCGCCGCCGGCGGTCTCCGACAACGGAATACTGGCTTATGACCTCAACGGCAGTCTTGCAACCTGGGCCTACGAACTGACGCGCGACCTCGTCCTGCCCGACGATGCCAAGCTCAAGGCGGCGCGCGCCGGCTATCCCGACCTGCCCAACGCGCAGCGCCCTCCCTTTGTGCTGAAGGGGGATACATTGACCGCGGACCGGTTCTGGATCGGCGCAAAGATGACCGGGTGGGCGGAAAAATGGGTTTCCTACTGGACCAGGGGCGAAGGCCGCTTCACCACTTCGGCGGAGGAAGACTCCGCCTACCTGCAGGCGCTAACCTTCCTGGCCCATGCCGGCCGCGCCGATCTTGCGCGCGCGCTCGATCTAAGAACCGGCAGCGATTTCTGCATGCCGCCCAAAGGCACGTCTCCGGCCGATCTGCTCAAGAGCGAAGCGACAGGCAACTACGCTGCTTATGCCGAGGCCATCGAGAACGCATATCGGGTTGGTAGCCCGGTCGTGCGGGAACTGGCGCAGCATTGGCCACGCTATCGGCAGAGCGTGCCTGCGGCGAAGCCGTGACTCCGGGGCCGGGTCCCTCGTCTCGCAAGAACGGCGAGACGCGGGGCACCCATGACTACTAAATCGCTTGCGTCCCCCGCGTCAAAAGGTCGTCCCAAAAACGAAAACGGCCCAGGCCAGCCACCCGGGCCGCTTCATACGTGATTTCCTGCTCTGCCTTGTCACCGCGTGGCGGCGGAATGACCGCCTCAGCCCGACAGCACTCGCTAGAGGAACTACGAGCGCCACTTTTGCCAAGGCCAGCCACGGAATCGTGATCGGTAAGGTCCGATCTCGCGATCTGATCTCGCAATCACAAAATCAGCAGCTGCTGCGGTGGCCAGCGGCCCTTTCCAGCTCCGAAGAGCGGGGGGAGGAGGCCGCAATGCCCGGGCAACCCAGTCCGCGCTTGCGCGCGTTTCCGGAATGTCCCCAGCGATTCACCCTCGAGAATCGCCGATTGCCGCTGGCTCTGCCGCAATCATTCAGCAGGCTCAGGAGACTCACGTTTTCGCTGAACCCACTCTCAGGCAGATTGTTGCGGGCCGCAATACAAAAACTTTACTGGCTTGTGCAGAAACTGTGGAGGATGAGACTTCCCTGTGGAAGGATGAGGAAAACTAAGAACGAAATTGCCGCTGCCTGCGAGTCGTCTTTTTCTCTCAGTGACTTAGACGCCGTCAACAAATCACGATTGTATGGGCGGGAGGCGCTTCAACCACCCACTCTAACCGACCCACTCTAACCATTGATCCAGAGATGCATAACGAGCATAGCCATGAACGCTGCCATCGTCCAGAAATGAAGCCGGCGAAGTGCACGTCTCGCGGCCAGACTCGGGTCTTTCAGGATCAGCCCTAGAGTCACCTCGAGAAGAAGCAGGAAAAACGCGGCCGTCGCAGCCAGAATGCCGGAGGAGTTCGCGCTGCGCATGGCATTCATGACCGTGCCGGCGTGCAGAGTCGATAGCGCCAGGATCGCGTATCCGACCCAGAAGTGTGGCCACAGGCGGCTGAGGTAGGGGCTCGCATGCTCCTGCGCCAGCCCTAGCTTGCGGTTCAAGGGGCCGTTCCGTGGCACACCGTTCCGTAGCACATAGGGCAGCGCGATCGCCAGAACACAGAGGATCGTCGCCAGGCGCGCCGCAATGTTGCCGATAAAATAGACGAGCATGGGCGCGCTACTTCACTTGCACGTAGCCGGTCAGAATTACAATTTGTGAAGCCTGCACGCTGTGGTCGGCCGCGATCTTGCCGGTGACGTGAACCACTGCGCCTGCACGGAGGCCGTCGGGATTGCCCATCACGATTCTGGTTTCGCGGCCCCAGCTTGCCTCAACCTTTTTCGCCGTGCGCGCGTAATGAGTTTCGTCCTGCTTCTCGAGCAGGATGCCGCGGATGCGGCCTTCTGGAGCTTCCGTGATCTCGATCACGAACTTGGCTTCGTCCTGGGGTCTTAGTTGCGCGAACTCCGTGTTGCTGGCGGCATGGGTCTGCATTCGCATCATCTTCGCCGCGCCACTCCAGGCGAATACAAGACCCAACACGGCCAATGCGGATAGCATGATGACCCACATCGGGCGACTTCTCTTCGCGGAAACCGTGGCTTCGTTCACGGTGTTCTCCCTCCTGCAAGCGCGTTTGTGCGCGCGTCAGACAAGAGAAGTCTGCAGCCTGTACCTAGCTATCGAGTCAAGGGAATCGAGGCGAGGGTTCGAGCCAGACCAATGAACTTGGTTACGTCTAGGCCTCATCCGGAGCGGAACCGCCTTTCGGGCGAGGCAATGGATGCTGCGTGCGAGTCCGCGGTGCGTCCCGGACATCCCAGAGAGCTGACCGTCTCGATGCCATCCACCATCGCGAGCAGGCGCAGCCGCATCGACCTCAGCGCGCGCATCTTCTCGTCAATCTGCTGCACTTTCACGCGCGCCAGCTGTGCCATGTCGCGGAATTCCGACGGCCGCCTGACGCCGGAAGCCGTCAGACGCGCCGCCGCACGATGCAACTGCAAGAGCGATTGAATCTCCCTAAGGGTGAAGCCCAGTGCCTGACACTGTTTGATAAAGCAGACGTCGTCGAGATCGCTCTTGCTGTAAATGCGATACCCGGCAGGAGTCCGCTCCGGCTCGCGCAGTATCCGACGCCGCTCGTAGAAGCGCAAAGACTGTATGTTGACGCCAGCCTTGACGGCAAGTTCCCCGATTCGCATAACAGTTATTCTCAACCCTATACCATGATATAGGGTCAAGATAGTTGTGAATCGGTAACCACCGGTCTGACGACACGAGGATCTCTGCGGAAACTTTCTCAGTATGACTTCCAGAAGAAATAGACAGTCATCCCGGCTCCGACCAGTACGACAAACACGCGAATCCACGCCGGCGGCAGTTTCTGCGCGTAGTGGGCGCCGACGTATCCGCCGACTATTCCGCCGGCGATCATCACGATTCCATGCTTCCAATAGACCGCGCGCGCCACAATAAAGGCCACGACCGCGACCCCGTTGATCACAAACCCCAGCACGCTCTTCAGCGCATTCATGGCGTGAATATCGGTCATGCCCAGCGTGGCCAGCATGGCGAGCATCACAATGCCCATGCCGCCGCCGAAGTAGCCCCCGTAGACGGCGACCCCTAGCTGAAACAGCGTAGTCCCGGCCAGCGCCGCCGTCGAGACTTCGTGTTCCATCACCGACCTTCGCCCGCCCGCCAGCTTCTTTCCGAAGGCAAACAACAAAGTGGCCCCCAGAGTCAGCCATGGCAACACACGCATGAAGGTGTGATCCGGCGTTTTCAGCAGAAGCTCAGCGCCCGCCAGTCCGCCGATCAGGCTGGCCACCAGCAGCGGGATCATCACCCGTCTTGGAACATCCAGCCGCTTGCGGTACGCGCCGCCGCTGGCCGCGGCCGCGGTCCACAGCGCGATCGTATTGGTAGCATTGGCCGGAATCGGAGGAACGCCCGTGAACAGCAGCGCCGGGAACGCAATGAAGCTGCCGCCTCCGGCGACGGAGTTCAGGGCTCCGCCCAGCACGCCGGCGAAAAAAAGGATGATGAGAAATTCCAGAGTCAAGGCATTAGGTGTACCAGAAAGCGCGGCGGGCCGCCAATGCGCCGAGTCATCTTCTAATCCTGTAAGCTCAGCGATTTTCTTCCGCATTACATCTGTAACCACAAGTAACCAACTCTTATTGCAGAAACACTCAGCTTGCGGCAGGGTTAATACAAAATGAGATTTGGGGAGAGTGTCTATGCGTAATCGATTCGTAATTTTCACCGTCATCGTGGTCGCCAGCATCGCCTGGGGGCAGACCCAGAGCGCTCCTTCGAGCAGTGCTCCATCAACTGGATCCCAATCCGGCAGCCAGCAATCCATGCCCGGGATGGATATGTCTGGTGGTGCGTCGCATCACGACATGTCGAACATGAAAGACATGCCCATGGGAGACAACGATAAAGACAACGACAGCGACGCCAGCGCGCACGCCATGCACTCCATGGAGGGCCACATGGATATGGGCCCGCACATGAAGATGACTTCCCTGCGCCCAGTCAAGCCCGGCGACGCCGCGCGCGCCCAGCAGGTGGTCGATGAGGCCCGCAAAGTGTCAGAAAAATACGCCGACTATCGCACGGCCCTGGCCGACGGCTTTCACATTTTCCATCCCGAACTGCCGCAGAAGATGTATCACTTCACTAGCTCTCGCTACGCTATCGAAGCGCAGTTTCGCTTCAATCCGGAGCACCCCACTTCGCTGCTCTACGAGAAGCACGGCGACGATTACAAACTTATCGGCCTCATGTACACGGCGCCCAAACGCTTTACCGAAGACGATCTCGACCAGCGCATCCCGCTCAGCGTCGCGCAGTGGCACGAGCACGTGAACTTTTGCGCGCCGCCGGCCAGCATGACGCCGGCAGAGAAAAGACAGGCGTATCTCGGGCACAACGCGCAGTTTGGCCTGCGCGGATCGATCAACACCGAGGAAGCGTGCGACGCAGCCGGCGGAAGATTCATCCCCGTGGTCTTCAACTGGATGGTGCACCTCTACCCGATGGAAAAGGATCAAGCGGCAATCTGGTCGGTCGAGCGCCAGCACGGCGACGCCGACTAGGGAGTGGTATCTGAATTTCTCTGCGAACTCTGCGGCCTTTCCTCCGCGCGCTCTGCGGTTAAAAGCTGTTGCTCTTGCGGCTAAATAAAAACTTTAACCGCCGAGTTCGCAGAGGAAAAGCCGCGGAGTGCGCGGAGAAAATCAAACTCTTGTTTATCGTCGTCCAATGTTCCTGAGCGTCACACCCGGCCCATCGCAACAAGAGACGGCTGATCGTATTGATGAACCACTTATGTTTACGGCGTGTGAAAATTCCTTCCACGTTTCATAACACTCAACAATTAACTGCAATTTACTGAACGGATTCGCTCGGATTTCTTGCTACCGGAAAGACGGAATGCCCGTCCAAGAAAATGTCACAGAAAACTACAAGCGAAGGGAACTTCGAGCTAAGACCTTACGTAGTTGAATAGTGAGTGGGGCCAGGGGATTGAAGTGAAGCTGGCCCGGTAACAACGGCATTCTTGCGGGGTTGGGGATTCTCTAACACTCGGTTTGGCGGCCCAGGTGAGAAAACCCCCATGGTGGCGGCGCAGGCTTGTGACTTGCGTAGCTAAACCCCAGCGGCAGCATTGTAGGCGATTCGCGGGGAAACACAAACGTTTTTCTCGCGCGGTCGCGAACCGGGCCGCCCCCAGCCGTTTCCCGACGTGATTTCGGGAAAGAAAAAGGAGCAGCAATGAAGTTCGCGACAGTTTCGAAGAGTGTGACCATGGGGTTGGCTCTACTGCTGGCGTCCAGCGCATTTGCGGCAACGAAAGGCACCCTTCAGCTGATGAATCCGACTACGGTGAATGGAACCAAACTGAAGGCCGGCGAATACAAGCTCGAGTGGGATGGCACCGGTTCTAACGTTGAAGTCAGCATCCTGCAAGGCAAGAACGTGGTGGCCAAAGTTCCCGCGAAGGTAGTTGAACTCAATACGCCGTCGCAGAACTCCGCCGCCGTGGTGCAAAAGAATGACGACGGCAGCATGTCGCTGACCGGCGCCCGCTTCGAAGGCAAGAAATATTCTCTGGAACTGGGTGAGAGCAGCGACAGCGCGCAGGCTGGTTCGGCGAAGTAAGCGCTGCAAAGTAACTTTCGCGAAGCGATCGTCAAGTGCAGACAGCAGCAAAAAGGGGAGCACACTCACGCTCCCCTTTGTTTTTGTCCTGCGAAGTTTCTAGTTCGGCGAAGCCAGCACGTCGTCGTAGTAGTTGAGCGCCACCCGGCGGGGTTTCGCCTTCAATCCCTTCAGCGGAATTTTCTGATCAATCGACGTATTTCCAGTCAGCTTGGCCCGGCCCAGAAAGAACATATTGCCGTCAGCCATTTCGATGTAGACCGGCACCAGCATGCGGAACTTGTCATCCACATTGGACTGCGTCACCTTCAGATTGAGAATGACGTCTCCATCCGGCCCAATATCAAACGAAGAATCTGATTTGTAGGTCGGCAACTGTGTGCCATAGACATATTCGTTGAAGAACCAGTCCATCTTATGGTTCTTATCCATGTCCATCTCGGCGTCCATGTGTTTTTCGATCATGGCCTTGAAGTCCTCGGTGGTCGCCGCTTTGCCCGAGTAAGTCTTGACGAAATCCTGCATGGTCTCTTTGAAAAGCTGGTCGCCGGTGTGGTTGTCGTGCATCATCATGCGGATCATGTGAAGAACGTAGGCGCCCTTGGGGTAAATCAGACGCCGGGTTACGTTGAAGCCAGTGCGTGAATTGTCGGCGCGGTAGCCCATGGTCAGCGGCCCGACGTCGATGGCGCGAAAGCCCTGGGCATCGCGCTCCAGCAGAATGTCACGTTCGTCGTTCCAGAAGGAAATGAACTTCTGCGGATTCTTCTCGATCAGAGTGAGGTAGAGCGAGGCTGACATGTCGGCGAAACCCTCGCTCATCCACTGGTCACGGCCCGTGGCGAAGCCGACCGTATTGCCCCACCACTGGTGCGCGACTTCGTGCGGTGTGACCACCTTCCAGTAGCCGCGGTCGCCCCAGTCAAGCCCCAGCTGATGCCGCACCGTCGTATCGAAGTAATAACAGATCGGAATCCACACCAGCTCGGGCCAGGACTGGCCGAAGTTGCACGCGGTCTGCTGCGTGAGCTGGAGGTGCTTGAACAGCGGCGGGCCGAAGTAATCAGAATAGAGCTGCACCGCAAGTTCCCCTTCCGCGAGCGCTTTCTTGTTGAGGCCGGTGGTACTCATCGTGCCCAGACTGGCGCCGCTTACGTGCGAGCCCTGGTTCGGCAGGTCATCGCCCACGCTGCGCTGCAGCGCCGTCACCCAATCGGGCGCTTCGGCGTTGGCATACGATTCAATGGCATATTCGGGTTTCGTAAGCTTCGCCTCTTCTTCCTTGAAGCGGCCGAAGCTGAATCCAGCCACGGTTTGCGGA
>Ga0074044_10000049_pt1 | contig 117315 bp, 95 predicted proteins | sample BogForMeECP23OM1_FD_94443 | JGI IMG/M metagenome (GOLD analysis project Ga0074044, IMG submission 94443) | Bog forest soil microbial communities from Calvert Island, British Columbia, Canada - Bog Forest MetaG ECP23OM1 | ecosystem: Environmental > Terrestrial > Soil > Wetlands ...
CCCATGTCTTTCAGGGCGCGCGCAATGGCCGTCGTTGTTGTTCCGGAATCGAGCAGCACGGACTGACCTTCTTCGACTAAGCGGGCTGCGGCGTGGGCAATCTGCGTCTTCTCCTTGCGGTGGAGTTTCTCTTTCTCTCGCAGTGTCGGATCGAGCAGCGCGCCGGCTTGCACCGGCAGAGCGCCGCCGTGAGTACGCTGAATGACCCCCTGGCCGTCAAGAAACTCCAGATCCTTGCGGATCGTGATCTGCGAAATACGGAAATGCCGGGCCAGATCCTTGACGAGCACGCGTCCATCCCGGTGCAGGACCCCAAGGATTTCACGGCGGCGTTCTTCGTTGAGCAGACCGTTCGAAGGCATATAATTTCGATTTGTTTCGACTCGTAATCCTACTGATGTCCTCCAGGATCTATTGCAGCGTCACCGTGATGGGCGCTGAAGTCGAGTTGCCGTAGACCGTAACCGGCGGTCCTGTTACAGGACAACACGGCGCGATCGAATTCCCCGAGTACACCGCCGTTAACGTGTTGGCACCTTGCGCGAGCTGTGACGCACTGAGCGGCAGAGTTGCCGCAGATTCCGTGGCACTGGTCGGCAGCAGCGGTCGCTTTTTCAGCAAGGTTGAGCCAAGCATGAAGTTCGCCGTCCCGCTGGGCACACCGCCACCACCGGGAATGGCGGACACCGTGACCGTCAGAGTGGTCGCCTGACCTGGCCTGAGAGTGTACGTCCCCGAGGTCAGATTCACCGTCAATGAGTTGGCGATTGCCACTCCTGTGTCTTCGTAGGCGCCAATGTCAATGTTCGAGCCGTTCGTCCGAGGATTCCCGAGGAAGTCGGTGCTGCCATAGATGGAGTCGGGGGAACTGCCTGCCGGATCACACCAGCCGACGCTGCACGAGAGGCTGGTGCTGCCGGCGCCGACGGTCGGCGAAGAGGGAATAGTGTCAAAGTTTGGCGGCGTGTCTCCCAGATTGACGAACAGGGGATCCGTGTTCAAGGAGTTTGCATCTTCCCCGCTGCGGTTCTGCCAGTTTGAAAAACTCTTGTAGGTATTCACGTTACCCCACCAGATTGACGTTCCTTCTGCGTAACCCGCAGCCGAGTTGTACAGGTTCCAATTGAGGGTCGCCGGCGGGGCGGGGTACTTCGGCGAAAAAGGGACGTAGCTGAAGATCCAGGTATTGTATGCGCCTGCGTAGACAACGTTGTTTTCGTAGATGTTCCCTTGAGGGCTTCCCACCTGGTACTGGATCTGGAATTCACCGGTTGAACCGCCTTCCGATTCGTTGCCGGGCTGGGTAGCGTTGTTGTACAGAGTGTTGTTGACGAAGAAGTCGTGGTAGCTGCTGCCTCCTCCATTACTATGGCCGCCCTTCTTGGACGCGTGCGCATATCCGCCGATGGAGTTACCGCAGGCATTCGAGTTGTAGAAGATATTATTGCGCACCGTAACATACCTGCCGTAACACGGGAACTTGCCTTTAGCGGCGGTTCCGGTATTGTTTGGGCCGGACCACTCGGTGCCGTTGGCTTGGCAGACCTGATTTTCGCTGGTGGTCTCGATGCCGTAGTCGGTCTGTATGATCACGTTCCGCTCGAACGTGACATAGGCGCACCCGTCACAGTACAGTCCGTCCGCGTCGTATCCATAGCCCTCACCGGGATTCGTGATGCCGCTGATGTTGTAGACCGTGTTCCCGCTGATTTCCCCGTACATAGCCTCGTCGTAGCCGACCGGACCAACGCCCTCGTATCCAATCGCGTCGATCCCGATGTTGTCATTGTCGTGAACGAGGTTATTGGTGATTTTAAAGTAGGTCACGTTTCCATCCACGTCCACGGATTCGCTGCTCCCGGTCCTCAGGTCGTAGACCTCGTTGCCACTGATGACCAACTGCGTGATGGGAGTCTTCGACGTACCGTAAACGGAGATGCCGAAAGCATTACCGTTCGCTTCCGCCTTGGTCGTGATGTTGTGCACCCGATTGTTCAGAATCTGAATTCCCGTGCCCGATCCTGTGATCCAGACGCCGGTTGGAGTGTCGTTTTCGTTGTTGGTCGTGTAATGGCGGATTTCAAATCCGTTGATGACGATGTAACTCTGATTCACGATATTGATGAGACCCTGTGTCTCGTTCCCGCTCGATGGTGGGTTCGATGTGCAGCAGCTCACCCCGGTCCCGTCGATCACCGCGGTCTGTCCGGGATAGCTTTCGAAGGTGATAGGGGCCGAGGCCGTTCCAGACGCCGGAAAATTGACCGACTCGTTGTAAACTCCTCCGAATACGTATACCGTAGCGCCTGCTGAGACCGAATCTGCCGCATGCTGGATGGTCAGCCAGGGCGAGCCGATCGTGCCAGGGCTGCTATCGTTGCCGGTGGTTGACACATAGTAGGTGGCTCCGGTTTGCCCGGCGAGTAACTGCGCCAGCATCAGGACAAGCCCGACGAGCGCGGCATATACAACCTCCGGATTCCGCATGGTCAAGAAATTGCGTTGCATAATTTCCCCTTCTCAACATCAATGCATGCGGCCGCGTTAGCGATCATTCGACTCGAAAGCGGCTTCAAAAGTAAAACTTCAACGCGAACTGAATCTGTCGAGGTGCGCGCGCTGCCAGGGGGTATCCAAAGCTGCTTTGACCTAGTTCCAGGGGCGTTGGCTCGGCGCTGATCGCTCCAAACTGGCCAAACAGATAATTTACGTGATTGAGCACATTGAAGAATTCCGCGCGGAATTCGAGACGCTTTTGTTCGTTGATCGGAAACTGTTTGGCCAGAGCGGTGTCCCAGGTTTTGTACCCCGGGCCCTCGATGATGTTGCGGCCGGAGTTGCCGAATGTTCCCAGGGGGATAATTCCGGGAATGGTGCTGTTGTCCGCAAACGCGCAGGTGTTAAACAGCGTTCCCGGGATGCACGGCTTGGTGTTGGGATCGCCTACCCGTGCGGGACGTGAACAATAGACCCCGACGGTGCCGCCGCAATCGCCACCGGAAACACTGCTGATGTCAGTGGCGGTGTAGTAATTGCCGGTGGCGGCGGAAAAGACCCCAGTCATTTGCCAGTCACCAACAATCCGGTTTACGACGCCGGAAACGTCTTTGGCAAACGCGCGTCCGCGACCGAAGGGTAAGTCGTAGACATAGCTGAAAACGAAGCGTTGGCGCACGTCGAAATCGGCATTGCCGTAGTTAGCATTGGGGAACCGCTGGTCCTGGAAATCTCCGTTGTTCACCGATCCCAGGCTGGCGCTCGAAGCATTGTCGAGAGCGTGCGCCCAGGTGTAAGCGGCTTCGTACTGGAGTCCATGAGAGTAGCGCTTCTCCAGGCGAACCTGCAGCGAGTTGTAATTCGACTGCGCATTCGAGCGGAAGGTGTTGATGAGGCTATCAAGGGCGGGATTGCAGTCGTAGAGCGCTGGGTTGTTCTCGGTGATAGATAAGAGGTATGCCGCCACCGAACAAACAGCGCCAGGAGTGTATCCAGGCGCCCCGACCGGTATTGCTTCGCTGGCGGGACGGCGCGGCGCCGTAGGAAGTGAGTCCGTCCCCACGACGGGAACGGCCTGATTGCCGTTGTAGAAAGCGAAGAGCTTCAATCCGCGAGAGCCGCCGTACGAAACCTCCAGAACGGTGTCAGCGGGCAGTTGGTACTCGATCCCCAGGTGCCATTGCTGAGTGTAGGGCGTGACCAGATGCGGATCGAGCGAGTAGAGCTCGGGTGCGTTCGGGTCGGCGAGTGGGGTTTTGCCGGTGACAGTATTGTTGGAAAAGCCTGCCTGTAGCTCGTTGAACGCCAAGCCGGAGTTGTTCGCGGCCGAGATTGAGCAATCGGAAGCGGGTTGAGTAGGATTCGCGAATGGCGCCGTACAGGGATAGTTGTAAGCCTCCGAAGACAAGAACGGAGGATTGAAGCCGGGGCTGGGGTTGGAGAAGGGGCCGTTTTCCTGCCCGCCATAGAAGATGCCATAGCCGCTGCGCAGGACGAGCTTGTCAGACAGTTGGTAAGCCAATCCAATGCGGGGCGCGAAATTATTGCGGTCGGGAGAGATAAGTCCGCGAGAACCGTTGTTCTGAATGGCGAGCTCGGTGCCGAGCGTGGGCGTCAATTGCGGGTTTGTTCCGCTGGGAGCAATCAGCGAGAGTGTACTGAAATTGAAGGTGGCCTGCTGGTCATTGGCTTCTTTGATGGTGGCGAACAGTTCGTAGCGGAGTCCCAAGTTAAGAGTGAGCCGCGGAGTGATTTTCAAGTCGTCGAGTGCATAGATTGCGTAAATCTGCCGGCGATAGTCGACATTGGGGGTCACACTGGTGATGGTCCCGCCGTCGGGAATGCCCTGGATGAAACTGGCGAAGGCCTCGCCGCCGGTGCCGGGGGCGCCGGGATTGTCGTTGATGACGAAGTTGCCGCCGAAGTCCATGTAGCCGCGAGCGGCCTCCGGTTCGAGTAAGGTGAACTGTTCAAAGCGAAGTTCAGCGCCGAACTTCGCGGCGTGGCGTCCGTGGGTCCAGCTCAGATTATCTGTAAAAACGTAGCTGTTCTGGCGTTCGACGGCGGGCAAAAATTCCGAGGCGCCGATGTTCGTGGTGCCATCACCGAAGGTGATCGAAGCCAGCCCACCAATGTTCTCGCCCGCTTCGAACGGAACTCCGGGAAAGCTGGTGGGAGCTCCCGGAAAGGTAGGGGGGAGTTGCGCCGAGACGTTGACGTTGGAATACAGATTGTAGCGATGGGAGTCGAGGTGATTGAAGCCGAAGCGAAATTCGTTGATCAGGTTGTTGCGAAAAGAGTGTATCTCACTGGCTGCCAGGCCCTGGGCTGTGTTTTGGCTGTAGCCGTCCTGAAAGCTGCCCCCGTCAAGCACGTTATTGACGAAGGGCGAGGGCAGGAAATTACTGTCGTTGCCATAGCTGTAGCGGGCGAAAACATTATCCTTGTTGCTAAGGGTGTGGTCGATGCGAATGTCGAACTTGTTCTCCGTTTCGCTCCTCTTGGGATCGGATAGGTAATTGCCAGCGGCCTGCAGAGTGCTAATGCTCACATTGGGCGCAGGAAACAAATTAGCCAGTTCCTGGCCGAGCGGGTCGGTGCACCCCAGGGGCGGCTGGCTCGGCGGGTTCGACGGGGGCGGGCACGGGGTATTCGAGGGGAAGATGTTGGTCGGTACCCCGGTGGGGGTGGTGGCGATGGGGACACCGCAAGGTCCGCCGTTGTAGTTCGAATTAGTTAGCGCGTAGTGCGGATCAAAGATCTCTCCCTGGTAAGTCTGGTTGCCGTTGCAGTCGAACACACCCTGGATTGGCATGTTGAGCTGGAGAAACGCGGAAAAATCTCCGCCAACCTCGGCCGGCGTAGGAACCGTGGACAGTTGCGGCAGCGCTTGGCGAATACGAAGGCCTTCATAGTCTCCGAAAAAGAACGTTTTGTTCTTGATGATGGGCCCGCCCAGCGTGAGGCCAAACTGGTTCTGCTTGTAAGGCTGCTGACCGAAGATGTCGAAGGCATTGGACGCGTCCACTTTCTCGTTGCGCAGAAACTCCCATACGTCGCCGTGAATTTTGTTGGTGCCAGACTTGACGACGGCGTTCATGATGGCGCCGTTGCCGCGGCCGAATTCCGCGCTGTAGGAATTGGTCTCGACCTTGAACTCGGCGATAGCGTCCACCGCCGGCTGAACCACATAAGCGGCTCCGTTGAGGACATCGCCCAGATTCGCATTGTTGTCGATGCCGTCGAGCAGGAAGTTATTTTGCAGAGAGCGGGCGCCGTTGGAGCTGAAACCGTAGGTGGTTTCGACTCGCGATCCGGGCTCGGCGGCAGCGATGCCGACGCCGAGCAGAGCGAGTTGCGCGTAGTTGCGTCCGTTCAAAGGAAGCGCGTTGATGCGCCGACTGTCCACCACCTGGCCCAGGTCAGATGTTTCGGTTTCAAGCTGCGGACGTTGGCCGGTGACCGTGACGACTTCCGTTGCCATTCCAGGATCGAGCTTCAGATCCACGCCGACGCGATCCTGGATGTTCACTTGCACCGGCCCGGCAACGGCTTTCTTGAATCCCTGCTTTTCGACGGTGACGGTGTAACGGCCGATCCTGAGTGGACTGGCCACATACTCTCCTTCACCATTAGTCGAGAAAGTCAGCGCAATCCCGTGATCGACGTCGGTCACGGTGACCTTGGCGCCGGTGACCACGGCTCCACTCGGATCGCGCACCAGGCCTACAATGGCTCCGGCATCTTTTTGCGCCCATAGCGGCGTGGCCAGCGCCAGGAATATAGAAAAAAACAGAATCGAGAGAGTTTGCAGGCGAAGGAAAGAGATCTGCATGGCGACGCTCCTGGACGCTAAGCCCGAAGGTTCGCAAGCGGCTTGGTTGGGCCCGGCGAAGGTTCGGGTGTCGGGACGGCAAGCTTTCGGTGTAATATTACGAACTATTACTTTTACTTTCGTTTTATAGCTTTTGTCAACTGCAATTTTTGGGCGGAGCTCGGAACAACGCTCAGAACAACAAAGAGAGGTTACTCATGATCGCCCGAAAAAACAGGATTGCGCTGCTTTGCATCACGCTTGGTCTCACACTCCTGTTGACGGTTTGCTCGAAGTTGCCGAAGTCGCCTCTGACCACCGAGACCGCCAAAGTAGAACCTACCCAGCCTTCCGCGATCAACGTGGACTTGAAGTCAGGCGGACCGGTGACGCTGACGACGAGCGCCGCCGAGTTTCAGGTGAAGCCGGATGGTTATGTGCAAGCGTTTCTGCTGCCAGATGGACAAAAAAAGGACGGCAAGAAGCTTTCGTTGGACGAACCCAACGTCGGTGCTCCCTCGGACAGCGATTTTGTGCGGGTCGCGGGCAAGGATGTGCACTTCACGCTCGACTTCCAGCAGGCCGAGGTGCATGAAGCGATCGGGAAGATGGGGGCCGGCAAGCGGGTGGAAATTCCGGCACGTCCACTGGGGCCCTCGGGGACGGAGTTGCAACGCGTGCTCGCGCTCGAAGTCTATGACAAGTTCCCAAACATTTTGCTGAGCACGGTGGAATACAAGAACACGGGCGCGAGCGAAGTTGTCATCGAAAAAAGCGTGAATCAGCGGCGCCGGTTGAATGCGCGGCTGGGCGACGCGAGAGCGCATCCGTGGGAGATGTGGTCGTTTCATGGCGCCAGTTACAACTGGGGAAAAGACGACGTAGTGAAGCTGACGCCGGCTTTTTCCCAGCCCAACGTCATGGGAGAAATGGTCAAAGGCGGCTATGGTGGCGGGATTCCAGTGGTGGCCGTCTGGACGCGCCAAGTGGGTGAAGCGGTCGGACACGTGGAGACGCTTCCGATTCCCGCGGCGATTCCGGCGAAGGTCGCGGCCGATGGACGGGTGAACACCGAAGTCGACTATGCCGCCAACATCACGCTGAAGCCTGGCGAGACGTACTCCACTCCGCGCAGTTTCGTCTCCGTCTATGCGGGCGATTTCTATGAGCCGTTGCGGATCTGGTCGAGCGTCCTGCAGAAAGAAGGCTGGGAACTGCCGAAGCCGTCGAGCGAAGCCTACAACGTAAGTTGGTGTGGATGGGGATACGAGGCCGACGTAACGCCAGCGCAGATGCTGGGAACGATTCCGAAGCTGAAGGAGATGGGGATCAAGTGGGTGACGCTCGACGATCGCTGGTTCGATGTTTATGGCGACTGGAATCCGCGCGCGGATACTTTTCCGAGAGATTCCATCAAGAAGATGGTGGACGACTTTCATAAGGAAGGCATGCTGGCGCAGTTGTGGTGGCTGCCGCTCGGTGTGGAGGATGGACAAGGAAAATACGAGTCGCACAGGTACGCGGTCTCAAAAATTGTGCAGGAGCATCCGGAGTGGCTCATCCTGGACAAGAACGGCAAGCATGCGCGCATGACTCGCGGCCTGGCGGTGCTGTGTCCCGCGGTTCCGGAAGTGCGGGCGTATCACAAGCAGCTGACGGAAAGATTCATTCGCGACTGGGGATTCGACGGCAGCAAATTGGACAACATCTACAGTGTTCCGGCCTGCTACAACCCGGCACACCATCACAAGTCCCCGCAGGATTCGGTGAATGCGATGGGAGACGTGTACAGAGAAATTTTTCAGACGACGCGTGCATTGAAGCCGCAAAGTGTAACGCAGGCCTGCCCGTGCGGAACGCCGCCCTCCCTGGCATGGCTGCCGTTCATCGACCAGGCGGTGACGGCCGACCCGGTGGGGGCGGTGCAGGTGCGGCGACGGATCAAGATGTATAAGGCGTTGCTTGGGCCCGAATCGGCTGTCTACGGCGATCACGTCGAGCTTTCTGCGATGACAAAAGTGGGAAACGAATGGAGAGAACACGGCGACGATTTTGCTTCCACGATTGGGGCCGGAGGCGTGGTGGGGACGAAATTCGTCTGGCCCGATCCCGGCCCGAAATTCAAGGACGTTAATCTGACCAGGGCGAAAGAAGAGCGCTGGAAGAAATGGATCGGCTTGTACAACCAGAAAATGCTATCCAAGGGAGAGTTCAGGGACCTTTACGTGACCGGTTACGACGCGCCCGAGGGATATGCCATCGCGAAAGACAACAAAATGTATTACGCGTTCTTCACCTCGTCCCCCTGGAAAGGCGAAGTCGAACTCCGCGGACTGAAGCCGGGGAAATATCGGGTGAGTGACTACGGCGAGGGAAAAGACCTTGGCGCGGTAGACGCGGCGGCCGATGGCGTAGCGAAACTGGCGGCGAAATTCAAGGATCATTTGCTGCTCGAGGTCAGTTCGCAGCCGTGAGCACTTGCGTCACGGATATGCGAACCCACGATATCAGGTGTTAGCCCGCATAACGGTTTAGCAAATGGATTGTTCCCGCCGCCTACTCGTTTTCAAACACTTGCAGTCGGAATCGGTGCCTTCAAATCGAGCTCATAGACCTTCGTTGCGATTTTTGTTCCTCAGAAATATCGATGTGAGCGCTGCGAGCGGAGCTAGTGCGATGCAGCTTCTTCGATCAGGGCTGCAACCTCCTTCGGCCTTGAGATGTAGACGGAGTGGCTAGCGCCGGAGACTTCGACCTTGTGGCTGTTGGCTCGCGTCGCATACCACCGTTCGAGGTCAGGGTTGATGGTTCTGTCTGCTGCCGCTACCAACATCCAGCTCGGTCTGCTTCTCCACGCAGGTGTGGTGATGACTGCTTTGAAATTGTCAGCTTTGTTCAAGACCTGGGAGCGCGCCATGAATGCGGCCTGCTCAGCCGACAAGTCGGCTGCGAAGTACTCATGAAACTGCGCCGGGTCAAGGTAAGTGAAGCCGTCTGCTGTCTTCTTTATCGCGTTAGACTTGCTGAGGTCGCTAGGGAAGCGCTTTCCGTCGTCAGCCTCATTCTCTCCCGCATCCGGCATGTGGGCTGCGATGTACACCAAACCGGCGACCGATGGATCCGTCCCCGCTTCGGTAATCACGGCTCCCCCATAGCTGTGAGCAACAAGAATGCACGGTCCATCTTGTTGAGCAAGGACGCGCTTGGTGGCGGCGACATCTTCTTGGAATGACGTCTCCGGCTCTTGAACGATGCTGACGTTGTAGCCGTCCTTGACAAGAATGTCGTAAACGCCTTTCCATCCGGAACCATCTGCCCAGGCGCCGTGAACCAGAACAATATTCCGAACGCGATGCTGTTCACTGTTGTTCTGCGCTGAGAGCGCGCAGCTGGTCAACAGCAATAATGCGATGCAGAGGGACTGAGCCGTTCCGCGTGCCAACCGCCCAGGCGTCATCGAATTATTCATTTTGTCGCTCCTGTTTTTGTCGCTCCTGTTTGCGAATTGACCTGCATATTTGTAACCAGGGCACTTCGAGCCCTTGGCGATCTGGAAAGTCTACTGCCAGCCTCCGCCAAGTGCCTTGTAAAGTTGCACAAGGCTCTGGTACTCGTTGCCGCGAGCCTGGGCGAGAGCGAGCTCAGCGTTAAAGAGCGATCGCTGCCCATCGAGAACCTCCAGATAGGTGGTGATTCCTCCCCGATAGCGTACGAGGGACGTGCTGACTGAATCCTGGAGATCCTTGACCGTGGTTTCCTGCGCGACGCGAACTTGATGAAGTTTCTGATAACCGATCAGCGCATCGGAGACATCGCGGAACGCCAACTGGATGACCTGCCGATAAGCAATCAGTTCCTGGCGATGTTGCGACTCAGCCAGTCTTAGATTCCCGCTCAGGGCGCCGCCCGTGAAAATCGGTTGACTGACCTGGGCGCCGTAAGACCAGATTCCCGTCTGTGAACTCATGAGGCCAGAGAAGAGACTGCTCCGTCCGAACGCGCCTCCCCCGGAACCGGTGAGGGAAATCTGCGGAAAGAACGCAGCTCTGGCGACGCCGATCTCGGCATTGGAGGCGATCAGCTCGTGCTCGACCTGTCGAATGTCCGGCCGGCGTTCGAGCAACGACGACGGCATGCCCGGGGGAACTTCCGGAGGAAGCGGCTGCTCGACCAACGAGCGCCCACGTCGCACACTCTCGGGATAATGGCCCAGGAGAATACTGATTGCATCTTCCTCCTGTCCGATCTGTCTCTCCAGATCCGGAATCTGCGCATTTGCAGTATCCAGCACCTGTTGGGCCTGAAGCACATCCAACTTGGTGGCAACGCCGTGGTCGAGCCGCAACCGGGTCAACTTAAGAGACTCTTCCTGTGTCTTGACCGTGTCTTGAGCGATGCCAAGCTGGAGATCGAGATCGAGAAGCTGAAAATAGTCACTGGCCACGTCGCTCACCAGAGTCAACGTGACGGTATGCTGCGCATCCTCGGTAGCCAGGAGCTCGGCGCGCGAGGCTTCAGTCGCGCGTCGCAGCCGACCAAAGAGGTCCAGCTGGAATGCTGCGTCCGCAGTTAGGCCCAGAATGTTGAACTTAGATTGGGTGCTTGGATCTTTTCCGCCGCTGAAATTACCACTCCCTTGCACCTGCGGAAACAGGTTGGAGCGCGTGATCGTGACCTGGGCGCGCGCAGCAGCGATGCGCTCCGTCGCCAGTTGCAGGTCGTAATTCTCCTTCAGGGCTGTGCGGATGAGCTCTTGCAGTTGCGGGTCCTGGAAGACCTGCCACCAGGGAAGGTCTGCGAAGGACGCCGTTTGGGCCTGGGTCTGTGGGTTTTCGCCCAGATCACGGTACACGCCCGGCGTCTGAACGACGGGCCGGTGGTAGTTCGGGCCGACCATGCACCCTGTCATTAAGATCGAGGACAGAATTCCGGCGAGGATCGCGGACGTCAATAATAATGACGCCAGGTTTTTCATGACCATCTCCGGTGTTCGTTCTCTCTTGTCCATACGGTAGTGGACCATTTCAGTCTCCCTCCGCCGGCGCAGGTGTTCCTGGCAGTGCGGTAGACACCCGCTCCTTGCTGGCGCCTGACCATTTCTCCACCAGGTAAAAGACCGCAGGCACGAAGAAGATTCCGATCAGGCTGGCGGCCAGCATTCCCCCGATCACCGTAGTACCCATGATCTGGCGGGCAACCGATCCGGCGCCGGTTGCCGTCCACAGCGGCACGCAACCGAGAATGAACGCGAAAGACGTCATCAAAATTGGCCGCAGACGAAGCTTGGCTCCTTCGAGCGCAGCGTCGGCCAAAGGCTTTCCCTTTTCGAATTCGTCCTTGGCGAACTCGACGATCAGAATCGCGTTCTTCGCGGCTAAGCCGATGAGCATGACCAGCCCAATTTGCGCGTAAACGTCGCTCTCGATCTGGACCAGGTAAGGCGGCAGGAAAGCGCTGAGCAGAACGCGGCGCAGCCAGAGGATTCCGAAGGCTCCAAAGATCGCTACCGGCGTGCTCAGCAGCACACTGAAAGGCAGCGACCAGCTTTCATACAGCGCCGCCAGAATCAGAAAAACGAAGAGCAGCGAGAGTCCGAAGATAGCGGCTGGGGGCACTCCCTGCCGCGCTTTCTGTTCTTGGAATGACATGCCGGAATAGTCAAAACCCATTTCGTGCGGCATCGTCTGCTTGAAAACGTCTTCCAGGGCGGCTGTAGCCTGGTCCGCGCTGAAGCCCGGCGCAGCGCTTCCGTTGATCTGCGCGGAACGATATTCGTTGAAGCGCAAAGTAAATTCCGGGCCGAGGCGCGGCTTGATCGTGGTGAGCGTGGAGAGCGGAACATTCTCTCCCTTGTTGTTGCGGACATAGAACTGCCCAACGTTTTCTGACTTGGCGCGGTCTTCGCCCTCCGCTTCGATATAGACCTGCCACTGGCGGCCAAAACGATTAAAGTAGTTGATGAAATAGCCGCCCATGAAGGCTTGGATCGTGCGGTAGACATCGTTGAGGGCCACACCTTGCTTCAGCACCTTGTCGCGGTTTACTTCTACAAACTCTTGCGGCACACTCGCCAGGAAAGTGGTGCTCAGGCTGGCGATTTCGGGCCGCTTCCTGGCGGCATCAAGAAAAGTGCCGAGATTCTTGGCGAGGAATTGAATATCGCTGCCCGAACGGTCTTCGAGAATGAAGGTGAATCCGCCCGCAGTGCCCACACCGGGAATGGCAGGCGGGGAGAAAGCGAAAGCAACCGCCGCGGGCAGTTTGCTCAGTTTCTGGTTGAGATTTGCCTTGAACGATTGAAACTGCTCGGCTCTCGTTTTACGTTCGTCCCAAGGCTTGAGGGTCACAAAAAAAGTCGAGTTGTAACTGGTGCGAACAAAACTGAGCAAACTGAAGCCGACGAAGCTGGTAACGCGCTCCACCCCCGGTGTATTCATCAAAATCTCTTCCACATCAGCCGTGACGGCCGTTGTGCGCTCGAGCGATGCCCCATTCGGTAACTGCACATTGACGTACGCGTAACCTTGATCTTCGTCCGGGAGGAAGCTCGACGGGATTCGGTTGGCAAAAAAGAAACCCGCTATGCCGAAGGCCGCCAGCAACGCGACCACGACAACCGTCTTTTGGAGTAATACCGCGCTCCACCGCACATAGCCCTCGGTGGCTCGCTCAAAGACGCGGTTAAACCAATCAAAAAATCTCCTCAGGAGTCCGCGGCTCGGTGTCCGCGGCTTGAGCAGGAGTGCCGCAAGCGCGGGGCTGAGGGTGAGCGCATTGAACGCGGAAAGCAGAACAGAAATCGCGATCGTGACGGCGAATTGCTGATAGAGCTTGCCGGTGATTCCGGGAATGAAGGCAGTCGGCACAAAGACGGCGGAGAGAACCAGAGCGATGCCCACAACGGGGCCGGAAAGTTCTTCCATGGCTTTCAACGCCGCGGCCTTCGGCGTCATGCCCTCCTCGATGTGGCGTTCCACACCTTCGACCACGACGATGGCGTCGTCCACCACCAGACCGATGGCCAGCACCAAACCAAACAGAGAGAGCGTGTTGATGGAAAAACCGAATAACGGGAAAAGTACGAACGTGCCGACCAGCGAGACCGGCACCGCGAGCAGTGGAATCAGCGTGGCACGCCAGCTCTGCAAGAAGAGGAAGACCACCAGGATCACGAGCGCGAGGGCAATCAAAAGGGTTACGACAATTTCCTTCATGCCTTCCGTGACCGAGCGCGTCGTATCCAGCGCAACCACGTAATCCAGATCCTCCGGGAAGCGCTCCCGCATCTTCGCCATCAGCTTGTTTACGGCGGCAGCGGCATCGACCGCATTCGATCCCGGCAGTTGATAGGTGGCAATGACGGCGCTCGGCTTTCCATTAAATCGTCCAGCGACGCTGTAGTCCTGGGCTCCCAGTTCGATTCGAGCGACATCGCGAACCCGGACGGTCCCGCCGTCGGGAGTCTCGCGCACAACGATCTGTCCGAATTCTTCCGGCGAGATGAGCCGGCCCTGCGCGAGCACGGAGTAAGTAAATTCCTGGCCTTTGGGGGCTGGTTCGCCTCCAGCCTTCCCGGCTGGGTTGACGGTGTTTTGCGCTTGGATGGCGCTGACGATTTCGGGGACGGTCACGCCGAGTTTGGCCAACGTGTCGGGCTTTACCCACAATCGCATCGCGTATTGCCCGGCGCCGAATACCTGGACGTTGCCGATCCCTGGGGAACGCAGAATGGGATCGACAAGATTGATGTACGCGTAGTTCGCCAAAAAGGTGGCATCGTAGGTTCCATGCGGCGAGTACACCGCAATCAACGTGAGGGGAGCAGTCACGGATTTTCGGACGTTGACGCCGTAATTGGTGACGTCCACGGGAAGCTGAGAAGCAGCCAGCGTTTCACGGCTTTGCGCGAGAATGTAATCGGTATTCGGATCGGTTTTTGCGTCGAAATCCACAATCAGGCTGGTGGTGTTGTTGCCGGTCGCATTCAGCGAATACATGTAGTTCATGTTGTCCACGCCGTTCATCTGCTGCTCGATCGGAGTGGCAACGGATTGCTCGAGGGTTTGCGCGTCCGCGCCGATGTAGGTGGCTAGGACTTGAATCTCCGGCGAAGCGATGCTGGGAAACTGCGCAACCGGCAAACTCAGAATGGTGAGGGTGCCCACGAGCACGAGCACGATGGAGATCACCATGGCGACGATGGGACGGTTGATAAAAAACTTTGACATGGGATTACCTTCCCGTGGTTTCCACGGCAAACGGCTTGGGGTTCACCTGCATGCCCGGACGCACCTTCTGCACGCCCTCGGCGATCACCCGTTCCCCTGGCTTAAGTCCGTCCGCAATAATCCACTCATTGCCAAAACGGTCGCCGACTTTGACCGTGCGGATGCTCACTTTGTTCTGGTCGTCCACCGCCGCGACTTGGTAGCCGCCTTGCAGTTCTGAGACTGCGCGCTGAGGCACAAGCAACGCCCCCTGCTGGAGCCGTACGGCTGCACGAACCTTACCGTACCCGCCGGGACGCAGAATACTTCCAGGATTGGGAAACAGCCCGGCGATCCGAATTGCCCCGGTGCTCTCATTTACCTGGCGGTCCGCAAAATAGAATGTGCCCTCGTGCGCATAGGTTGAGCCGTCGGCCAAAATCAATTCGAGGCGCAGATTCTTGTCAGCCGCTTCTCGCGTAGTCTCTGTCGGGAAGCGTCTTCTCCAAGCGAGGTACTGGGGCTCGCCGACGGTGAAATAAACCTTGATGGGGTCGACCGTTGACACGGAGGTCACGGGTCCGCTGCTTAAATTGACCAGGGCACCCACCTGCAGCTGAGCCTGCCCGGCGATGCCGTCGATGGGCGCTACGAGGCGGGTAAAATCGAGGTTGATCTCGGCCGTTTCGACGGCAGCCTCGTCCGTTTTGATTAGAGCCCGGGCTGTTTCCACCGTGGCCTTGGCGGCCAAGTTATTCTGAACGGCATTGTCGAGATCCTGCTGGCTTGCTGCCTGTTCTTTGGCCAGCGGGGTGTACCGCTCCACATCAAGCTGAGTTCTGCCTTGAACAGCTTCGGCCGTAGCAAGCTGCGCTCTGGCCTGTGCTAATTGTCCTTGAGCCTGGTCGAGAGCCGCCTGAAAGGGCCGCGGGTCAATCTCGAAGAGTAACTGCCCCTTCTTGACGAATGCCCCTTCCTGGTAGCCCTGCCGCATTATGTAGCCCGTGACCTGAGCCCTGACATCGGCATTGGTGAATCCGTCGAGCGTGCCGATCCACTCGCCAAAAATCGGGACATCCTGTTGTTCAACCGGCACGACCTCGACGTCCGGGGGAGCGCTCAGGTGCGCTCCCGCCACATGGCTTGGGCGTACCGCCCCAATAATCAGGCCAATTACGAGCAAGCCAAACACTCCGCCTATCCAGAGTTTGTATTTCAAAAGCATGTTCATCTTTGCCCCCGGTAGCGTGGCTATACGCTAAACATCGATATGTTTAGTTTTCCTGCGCTTCATTGAACCAGCGCCCATTTTGGTGCGAGCCGGCGGACCCCCCGGCCAGGCTCACGGTGTGATTTGCAGACGATACCACTGCCTCGCCTCAACCGCCAAGCCGAACGTGTACAGCTCTGGAAGTCGGCACGGTTCGCGTAGTCAGGGCGAAAGTCTGCGGTGTTTGATTGTTCTGGGCGAAATATGATTCACCTTTGTTTTTTCGCGCGCGGGGGTGATTTGGATGAATAGCGTTCGACCAATTTCGCCCATTACGGGGTCCGTCATCCGCAATCTGACCGCTAGTTCTATTTGCGACCAATCGGTCTCCTCCGTCATCGCAATACGGCAACAGGGATCAAGTATGGCTTCCCAGATCGTGGACTTCCCCCGCCGTTGCCAACGTCTACGGGCAGCGGCTGCCCGTTCGTATCCGATTCATGGTCTCTCCCCGGAAACCAGGTTACGTTGGGGTTCCTACTTGCAATCGCGCTAAGTGTGCCTAGAATCGGATGGGCCGCGATTGAATTGGGGCGACACTGGCGTTCGCCAGTCCTCGTCCTCGAAGCTCTGGGTCGGCCCGACCAACGGCAATAGCCAAAAAGGGGACGCATGGCCACCACAACCGCACCCGTTCCGCTACACAGGTCTGTCCAAGAGTTTCTGAGCCGCCCCAGAAAACTACTGATCGGCGGCGAATGGGTCGAAGCCAGGTCGGGCAAGACTTTCGAAACCTATAACCCTGCCAATGGCGAGGTTTTGGCGCAGGTGGCGGAAGGCGATCGCGCTGACATTGACCAAGCCGTCGCCGCCGCACGCAAGGCTTTCGAAACCGGGCCGTGGCCTGATATGTCGCCGGCGGAGCGCGGGCGTCTTCTGTGGAAGCTCTCCGATCTGATCGAGCAGAACCACGAGGAACTCGCCGAACTCGAGACTTTGGACAACGGCAAGCCGGTCTTGTTCTCGCGCATCGTCGACGTCCCGACCGCAAGGGACGTCTTCCGTTACATGGCTGGTTGGGCAACGAAAGTTGAGGGCACCACGATTCCGATTTCCATGCCCGGCGCCCAGTACTTCGCTTATACATTGCGGGAGCCGGTTGGCGTTGTAGGGCAAATCATTCCATGGAATTTCCCGCTCATCATGGCGTCATGGAAACTCGCTCCGGCGCTCGCCGTGGGGTGCACGTGCATACTCAAGCCCGCCGAGCAAACGCCGCTCACGGCGCTGCGACTGGGGGAACTGATCCAGGAAGCGGGCTTCCCGGACGGGGTGGTCAACATCGTGCCGGGCTTCGGTGAAACGGCCGGCGCTGCGCTGGCTTCGCATCCCGACGTGGACAAAATCGCCTTCACCGGCTCGACCGAGGTCGGCAAACTGGTCGCAAATGCAGCTACGGGGAATCTGAAAAAAGTCTCCCTGGAACTCGGCGGGAAGTCACCCAACGTGGTTTTTGCCGACGCCGACTTGAAGGCAGCCATTCCCGGAAGCGCCAGCGCCATATTCTTTAATCAGGGACAGATCTGTACCGCCGGCTCGCGCCTGTTCGTGCACAAGAGCATCTTCGACAAAGTCATAGAAGGCGTTGCCGAGGAGACTACGAAATTCCAAGTCGGCCCAGGCATCAACCCCTCCACCAACCTCGGGCCGCTGGTTTCGAAAAAACAGCTCAGTCGGGTCTGCGGCTATCTTGATTCCGGCGCCAAGGAGGGCGCGAAGGTCGTCGTGGGCGGCCATCGGATTGGGAATACAGGATATTTTGTTGAGCCCACCATCCTGGTCGACGTGAAGCCACACATGAAAGTTGTACGCGAGGAAATCTTTGGCCCGGTCGTCACTGCGATTCCATTCAGTGACCCGGACGAGGTCGTCGGCTTCGCCAATGACACGGTCTATGGATTAGCGTCCGCGGTCTGGACCCGCGACATCGGCAAGGCGCACCGCATGGCTGCCAAGCTTCGTGCCGGCACGGTGTGGCTCAACTGCTACAACGTTTTTGATCCAGCCTTGCCTTTCGGCGGCTACAAGCAGTCGGGATGGGGGCGCGAAATGGGTCATGCCGCACTGGAGCTGTACACACAGACCAAGTCGGTGTGCGCGCAGCTTTAGAATGGTTCAACACAAGCCCGGCAGAAGCCTGTTCATCCCGCGTCCGCTACGGGCCTTGCGGGACATCAAGTTTCCCATGCGGATCGAGCTCAGTTCTTGCGGAGAATCGGGATGACTCCAGACGTCGATTTGCTGGCTTCTTACTGGACAATTTCGGCAGGCCTGCCCCACACCGACCGCGAATATAGCCCGTTCGATTTCAATGATCGTGTAAAATCCGCTGCCAGAGCTGGTTTCAAGGGCTTTGGCATCTGGCATGCCGACCTCGAACGCGTTCTCGAAAAGTACCGCCTCCAGGAAATGAAGCAGATCCTGGACGACAACGGTATCCAACATGTGGAGTTGGAATTCCTGACAGACTGGTTTCTGGAGGGGGAACGAAAGAAGTTATCGGACATTCGAAAAGGAAAGTTGTTCGAGGCCGCCGAAGTACTGGGCGCGCGTCATATCAAGGTTGGCGATTTCTTCCAGGAGCACAGCTCTCTGCCGTGCCTCATCGATGGGTTTGCCATTCTCTGCGAGGCGGCCGCGCAGCACGGCACCAGAATCGGCTTCGAGCTTATGCCCTTCGCCATGATCCGAACGCTGGAGGAGTCGTTGGCGATGGTGAAGGGCGCGGGAGCACCGAACGGTGGAATCGTGCTCGATCTGTGGCACGTGGTGAAGCTTGGCATTCCGTACGAAGAAGTATGCCGCGTGCCTATGGAATACGTGGTCGGCGTGGAGTTGAATGATGGGACAGTTCATTCGCCCTGGAGTCTGCACGAGGACACGATCCATCACCGGCGCTTCTGCGGCGAGGGAGAGTTTGATGTGCGGGGCTTCGTTCAGGGCATGCAGAAGGCGGGCTACACCGGCCCTTGGGGGATCGAAGTTCTGTCCGCGGAACTGCGGACGCTGCCGCTCGAGGAGCTGACGACGCGCGCGTTTCAGACGACGATGGCGCAGTTTCAAACATAATCGCATGAGCCAAAATCCTGTCCCTCCGAACTCCAAACACTGGCCGTGGCCGGAAGCGCTCGACGCGCTGGTCGCTGCGCCGGCCCACCATCAACTGTTGCTGGAAGACCAGCGGGTGCGCGTTCTTCACACCCGGATTGCGGCAGGAGATGTAGTTCCGCTGCACACTCATCGCTGGGGTGGGCTCGCGTACGTCCTCAGCTTCAGCCATTTCATCCGGCGCGGTGAGAGGGGTGAGATTCTGTTCGATAGCCGGCAGGCGGGAGAGCCGCCGAAGCTCCCCTGTGCGCAGTGGATGCAATCGCTGCCGCCGCACACGGTGGAGAACCTGGGACCGTTGGAGATGAGCATCCTTATTATTGAGCTCAAGATTGAGGTCTAAAACCTCTGGTAGTCTGAAAACGCGTTTGCGCACATGATCGTTGTAAGCAAAACACAGGAAATGATTTGCGAGGTAGAACGGACGTTCGATAGAATTTGTCGCGTGCCTTCGTTCAAACAGGTCGATACCCTGGCTTATGAGAGAGAACGACTACTTGGATCGCAAGATTGAGACTGCGCCGGCGAAGGAGACCGCAAGTCTGCAGCAGCCTCTCCTCGCGATGCAACTCGACTACCTATTTGCGCGGTCCGAGTTCTATCAGGAAAAGTTCCGTGCCGCCGGGATTCGTCGCAAGGACTTTCGCAGGTTGCGCGACTTGGCTCGTTTCCCCTTCACGACCAAGGAAGAATTGCGCGCGAGCCAGGCGGACCATCCGCCTCTGGGACGCCACATCGCCGCCGACTGGCGTGACGTGATTCGCGTTCATAGCTCGACCGGCACCACCGGCAAGCCCAGCTTCGTCGGAATCACGCGCCGCGACGCAAAGGTATGGACGAGGCTCACAGCGCGATCGTTCTACACCCAGGGTCTGAGGAGAACCGACGTTGTGGTTCACGCGGCGGGTCTCACGTTGTTTGTGGCGGGATTGACCTCGAAGGATGCGATCGAATCGGTGGGCGCCGTGTTTGTTCCGCTGGGGACGGGCGCGTCGGAGAAGGCGCTGAAGATCATTCCGATGCTGGGCGTGAACGCGATGCATTGCACGCCGTCCTATGCTGCGTACTTCGCCGATTTTGTGCGCCGGGAAGCGGGGATGGATCCGCGAGAGCTGGGATTGAAGAAACTGTTCTGCGGCGCCGAGCCAGGGGCCGGAATCCCTGCGATACGCGCCAAACTGGAGCAGGACTGGGGCGCGCGCGTCACCGAAGGATTGGGAAATGCCGACATGGCGCCCATCATTTTCAGCGAATGCCCGGAGCAGTCTGGGATGCACTTCAACGGGCCGGACAGTGTGGTCGTGGAGATCATTGACCCGGGCATTGATCCACAGAGCAGCGATCCGCAGACCGGCGAGAGTCTTCCGCACGAAGCAGGCGTAACGGGAGAACTGGTGTACACGAGTTTGCAGCGGGAGTGCGTTCCCTTGCTGCGTTTTCGCACACGCGACCGGGTTCAGGTGTTGGGTGCTACTTGCGCTTGTGGCCGTACGGGTTTCAAACTCCGTTGCATCGGACGTACCGACGACATGCTGATCGTGCTGGGGGTGAATGTCTTTCCCTCGGCGATCAAGGATGTGGTTTCGAGTCTCTATCCGGCGACGAACGGGGAAATTCAAATCGTGTTGGACAAGCCAGGGCCCGGAGTCGCGCCGCCGCTGAAGGTTGTAGCGGAGTGTAGCGGCGAACCCACGGCTTCGGCTGCGCTCAAGTTGGCGATTGAGCGCAAGATCAAAGCGACGCTGAGTATTTCGGCATCGGTTGAACTGGTGCGAGCAGGTGCGTTGCCGCGCTACGAGATGAAGGGGCAAATTGTGAAACGGGCTTATGAGAACAACACGGCTGCTGCCGAGGCGCTGCGGCCTTAGAGATTCAGTTGGGAATGGTCAGTCTTCTTTGCGTGGTTTTCTTGTGTGGGAGCAGAACCGATTATGTTTATGAATCGCATTCGAATCCGGGTCGAGTTCGGAGATTGTGATCCGGCCAAAATCGTCTTCTACGCCAACTATTTCCGTTGGTTCGATCAGTGCACATCGGCGCTGTTTCATGCGGCGGGTCTTCCTCTAAGGCAGCTGTTCAAGGCCCATGGCATCGTCGGCATTCCGCTGGTGGAGGCGCGGGCGCGGTTCATCATCCCGTCCACGTATGGTGACGAACTGGTGGCGGAATCCTGCGTGAGCGAATGGAGAAAGAGCAGTTTTGTGATCCGCCACAAATTCCTGCGTGATGGCGTGTTGGCCATGGAGGGCTGGGAGACACACGTGTGGGCGGCCACCCATCCTACTGAGGCTCACCGATTGAAGAGCGTGCCTCTGCCCCGGGACGTGATCCGGAAACTTTCGGGCACGAGGAAGCGCCCGGGACGGAAGGCGTGAGACGCACGTGGGACGGAGCAAGGAGCGGCATGCGCGAGTCTAGCGTTGGAATTGGAATTGGAGTTGGAGTTGTTGCCGTCGTTCTTGGTGTTCTGCTTTTCCCGGGATATAACTTCTCCACCGCGCGCGAAGCGAAGTCTGAGGCAACGGCGGCAGCCAGCGTGAGCGACGCACAAATCGTGAAAGCCGAGAGTCAACCGGGAAACTGGCTGACCTACGGGCGCACGTATAGCGAGCAGCGCTTCAGCCCGCTGCAGGCCATCAACGACCACAGCGCGGGCCGGCTCGGCTTGGCGTGGTACTTCGATCTAGATACCCACCGCGGGCAAGAAGCCACGCCCATCATTGTCGATGGCGTGATGTACTTTTCCACCGCATGGAGCAAGGTGTTTGCGCTGAATGCTGCGACCGGCGCTCGCCTGTGGTCCTACGATCCCAAAGTGCCGAAGCAGTGGGGTGCGAACGCATGCTGCGATGTGGTGAATCGCGGCGTCGCCGTCTGGCAAGGAAAAATCTACATCGGGACTCTCGATGGCCGGCTGATCGCGCTTGATGCCGCTACTGGCAAGCCAGTCTGGGAACAGCTCACGATCGACCCGCAGTGGCGCTACACGATCACGGGTGCGCCGCGCATCGTCAAGGGTAAGGTGATTATCGGCAACGGTGGCGGCGAGTTCGGAGTGCGCGGCTATGTGTCGGCCTACGATGCGCAGACGGGCAAGCTGGCGTGGCGCTTTTATACTGTGCCCGGCGATCCTGCGAAACCGTTCGAGCAGCCGATTCTTGCACAGGCCGCCAAGACGTGGACTGGCGAATGGTGGAAGATCGGCGGCGGCGGCACGGTTTGGGACGCCATAGTCTACGATCCGGAGCTAGATCTCCTGTACATCGGCGTCGGCAACGGCGGACCGTGGAATGAGAAGTATCGGAGTCCGAAGGGCGGCGAGAATCTTTTCACGTGCTCGGTCGTAGCGCTCAAGCCCGACACCGGGGAATACGTTTGGCATTATCAGGAAAACGCGGCTGACGACTGGGACTACGATTCATCGGAACAGATTATCTTGGCCGACATCCCCATCGAAGGCAAGCAACGGAAGGTGTTGTTGCACGCCCCGAAGAACGGCCTCTTCTATGTCATCGACCGCGAGAACGGGGCGCTGATTTCAGCGAAGGCGTTCACTTTTATCAACTGGGCCACGGGCGTAGACATAAAAACCGGGCGGCCGATTGAAAGCGCCCTGGCTCGTTATCCCCGCGTCGACGCGCCGCCCGTCGTTCCGGGGCCCTTGGGGGCACACAATTGGCAGCCGATGTCCTACAGTCCGCTGACGGGCCTCACCTACATCCCCGTCAATGAAGTCGGATTCAATTTTAAGTCGCAGGAAAATTTCGAGTTCAAAAACTCGGCGATGAATTTCGGCATCGACATGGTGGCCGCGGGAATGCCGCAGGATCCCAAGATCAAGAAAGCCATTCTCGACAGCGTCAGAGGAAAATTGGTGGCGTGGGATCCGGTGCTGCAGAAACAGGCGTGGGCCGTGGAGCGGCCGGGACCGTGGAATGGCGGAACACTTGCCACGGCTGGGAATCTCGTTTTCGAAGGCACGGCCGCCGGGCGCTTTGAGGCATATCGCGCCGATACGGGCGAAAAGGTCTGGTCGTTCGACGCGCAAACCGGCGTGATGGCAGGCCCGGTCACCTACACCGTGAATGGCGAGCAGTATGTCGCGGTGCTTGCGGGCTGGGGCGGAGTTTTCCCGCTGGTCACAGGCGAGGTTTCGTTCAAGTCAGGAAGAGTGCGCAATGTCAGCCGGATGCTGGCGTTCAAGCTGGATGGGAGGGCGAGCCTTCCGCTGCTGTCACCGCTCGAAGAACCGGAGTTGAATCCGCCCCCATCAACCGCAAGAGCCGAGCAGATTCACCACGGAGAAGCGGTCTATCAGCGCTTCTGCTCGGGATGCCACGGCGATGTCGCGGTCAGCGGTGGAGTGCTCCCGGATCTTCGCTACTCTAGCGCGCTGGCGAACGAGCAATGGTTCAAGATCGTGCGCGACGGCGCATATCAATCGCTAGGCATGGTGGCGTTTGGCAAGGAAGTATCGCAACAGGATGCGGCTGACATACGGGACTACGTTATTTTCCGCGCCAACCAAAGCATCAGCGAGGCGAAGGGCAAACCCTGAAACGTTAGCCTTCGAGGTTCTCGCTAAACGGGCGAGGACGCCCGTCGCTCCATTCTTCTGATCTACTTCGAATCGCGCCGCGCCAGCTCCCGCTCAATGATCCGCCGTGCATTCACGCCGCCGGCATCGATCTTGAAATTGAGCATCTGGCGGTCCGGCCGCCGCAGAATATTTTCCTGCTGCGCTTCGAGAATCTCCGTGTCTTCGGTAAACACCGCGGCTTGCCCGTCACGAATACGAAACGTCAGGCCTCGGTCGTCGGTCTGAAAATTGCGAACCATGCCCCAGTGATACCAGGTGGAAGTTTCGCTTTCCGGAGTCATCAGGTTGACAACAATTCCGGTCACTCCTTTGGAGCGGTCACCGTTCTCCGCGCCGGTTCCCGCCAGTGCCACTCCCACGTCGATCATGACGTTTGCGGGCAGGGTGAAATTGCAAATCTGCCAGCGGTCGCACTTCTCGAACGAGCGCAGATTCGCCGCCCAGAACGGTGGTGGATCGATGTTGTGCATCCAGCGCGTGACGCGCACCGAGGTGGCGTCGGACGTCACTTTGATCGGAGCTTCGAGAATTTCGTGCTGGCCGATGCTGGAGGGATGCACGAACGTCTCGTGCGATAGGTCCATCAGGTTGTCCACCAGCAGTTGGTAGTTGCACTTGAGGTGGTAGGTGCTGCCTTCGAAAACCCAGTTCGGGTCCGAGCACCAGGAGAGATCTGGAATTCGTTTCTCCTCGGCCAACGCCGGATCGCCGATCCAAACCCAGACGAAGCGATGCTTCTCGGCTACAGGATAGATACGCAGCTTGACCTGCTTGTGAATCCCTTCCTGGCCGGGCATCCAGACGCACTGGCCACCGTGGTCGAAGCGCAGCCCATGGTACTTGCAGACCAGGTGCTCGCCTTGCAAAAAGCCCTTGGAGAGCGGCAGCAGACGGTGAGGGCAACAGTCTTCGAAGGCAGAGACCCCTCCGCTGGTCTGACGATAGAGAACGATGGGTTCACCACAGACGATGCGTCCAAAGGGCGAGCGCTTGATCTCGTGATCCCACGCCACCGCGTACCAGTAGTCTTGCAGGAACATTGGACCCCCTCCATTCACGTTGTGGCGCGGACGGACGGGCGAGAGCCTGCCCTGAGCTTGCCGAAGGGACGCGCGTCGCTCCATCTCTTCATCGCTTTATCGCCTTATAGTCCGGCGTCGTATGGATCGCCGGCCGTCGTGAAAAAGTTGATGCTTACCGTCGCCAACTCCGACGGTGGAAACTTCGCTTGGAATCGCGGATCAGCTTTCAGGCCAGCTTCTTTGACGGCGTCCATAAAAACGGGCAACTCCACGAGATACTGATCGGAGAAGCCATGCGTCCCGTCGTACGCCACCGCCGGAGTCTTGGATAAATTGGCTGCTGCGACTTCCGGAGGCAGGGTGTGCAGTTCCAGCGCCAGCAAGCCGAAGCGTCCTACATAGGGTGCCCACCGCCGCAAGTGCCGGGTCAAATTTTCTTCCAGCTCGTCACATGCAATCTCTTCCCCGAGGTGGGCGAAGGCTCCGGTAGATTTCCCTGTGCGTGCTCCTCCGGCATAATTCGCGGGCGGAATGTACGGCCGGTTGTGGTCGAGGAAAGAACGCACATGGAGCAGATCGTGGACGTCCAGGTCCAGGCCCTCGAGGTCGCTCGCGAGTTGCGCCGGCCGGTTAATGTCGCCCTGGATGATGTGATAGACGGGAATGCCAGCTTTCCGTAGCGTTTGCTTGGCGACCCGGCGCGCCACTTTGTTGAAATCTGCGCCGACGAGGATTAATGGATGCTGGTCGAGCACCTTGCCGCGCTCAGTTTTGTTCTTCACCGCGGCGTACAAATGTTCGAGAAAACTTCCATCGCCGCAGCCCATGTCGCAGATGCCGCGAGGCTGCAGATGCAGAGGGCGGTTGAAGATCTCGACTATGATCTCGTCCACTTTGTTGAAATAGGTGCGATGGGCGCCGCCGCTGCCCCAGACGTTCATGCCGCGGTTGACGAGCAGTTCCACTCCACTCTCGTCCATGCGCGGAATGCGGGAATTGCCGAACAAGAGAATGCTCACATTGTCGAAGAGCGGGAGATAGGAGACGGTGACTCCGTAGGACGTCGCAATCTGGGCGGCGTAACGGCCGCACGCGGTCAGGCTCACGAAATTCTTGTCGCGCGCGATCGATTCCAGTGCAACCCAGCCCTGCGCGGCCAGGAGGTCGAGGATGCAGGTCAGGCTGGCGCGATTCGCGGCGATGGCGTTGAGGTCCACGGGGCGCTGCGCGAGTTGAGCCAGAATCTCCGCGCGCGCCAAGGCCACCATGGCTGGGCCGATGAGCATGCCATCGAGATGTTCGCGAATTTGATTTCGCACCCGGCCAACCACGGGGTCGGCGTCAGGTTGCAGGCCCCATCGCTCTTTCGACCGGCGAACCAGTTCCTGCAGCGATGGTAGGACGGGGCGATCGGATGCTCCGAACAGAAAATCCTCCAGGAAAACTGCCTTCGCAACAAATGAGAGGACTTCGCCATAGAGAAGTGGCGCCGTGCTCACCGCGACTCTGCCCTCCGCCGTCAGTGCGTAACGCGGAGCGCGTCCGGTTTCGACTTGCTGTTTCAGCCAGCCGCAGGATGCCAGCAGGCGTAACGCCACTCGCAAGTAACCGCGATTGGCACGAGTTTCTTGTGCAACCCGGTCGAAATCCACCCACTCGCCGCCGGAGCCGAAGAGTTCGAATACGCGCCGGTCCCACAAGGCTTTCACGGTGGGCGCTAGAACAATTCCGGCGAGGTGACCAAACACGACGGCGCGGACTTGTGCCTTTTCTTCTTCGCCAATGCTCGTCACTGCTGGATGCATCTTCTTTAACTCGACTACAGGCATCGCAGCGCCTAAAGCGCGCCAGTCTTACATTGTCTGCGGCATGCCTGAAAGCATGTCCTGATGCGAACCATACTTGGGCCACGGGTTGTTAGGCCCTGCCCTCGAACAGATCTCTTCCCTCGACCAGCGCTCGCATCTTGCGATCGGCCACACTGCGTTGCAGCATCCAAAATCCGCAGTCGGGATGGACATAGCGCAAACGCTCCGCACCCAGCGTCTTCACCACGCGCTCGATGCGCGAGGCCACGAGGTCGGGTGTTTCCACTTCGTTGTCTTTGATATCGATCAGGCCGATGCCGAGTGCGATTTTCGGATCCAGATCGGTGAAGACCTCGAGCTCGTCATAGCCCCGCCGCGCAAATTCGAGCACCAGATGGTCGGCATGCAGCGAATTGAGGAAGGGAACCAGATCGCGCCAAAAGCCGCGCAACACCGGCTGTCCACCGTAGTTGCCGAAGCAGATGTGCACGGCGCGCTCGTTCAGGATGCCGTCCAGCACCTGGTTGATCGCTTCCGCTGCCCAGGATGAATCCTGCGGGTAGCCGGCGATGCAGGCTTCATCGAGCTGCACCGCATCGGCTTCAATGGATTCCAACTGGCGACGCAGCACGGCGGCCAGATCCATGGCCAAGTCGGGAATGTCTTTGTAGTAGCAGTTCGTCAGCATGCGCGACAACATGTGCGGGCCGGTACAAGTGAACTTCAGCGGCGTTTTCGTGAGCGGGGCGACAAACTCGTAGTCTCGGGGCAGATTCAGCGTGCCCTCGCCGATTTTGCCGGCCACCATGCCTGCGGTCAGCAAGCGAGCCGACGAGGCGCGATCAGAGCGGAAGCGGTCGAAATCGGAGAGCGCAAAATGGCTGCGGATTCCTTCCATTTGCGAGACGAAATAGTCCACCATCCCGTTGGTCTCTGGATGGCTGGGGTTGAAGCGCATGAGTTCCCCGTCGCTCAGCAGATCCAGACCGGCGAGTTCTTGCGTTTTCAACACCGCCATCACCGCATCCCGAAGAACCAGCCGCGAAGTGTTACCGACCAGCCACGAGGGCACTGGATAACTTCCCACGACAGTAGCTTTGATATTCGGATTCATGTCGACTCCCGCCCCGCGGTGCAGCTGCCGTTTGGAGCGTCATCATACTCCCGAGCAGCGCGCGTTTGTAAAAGGCACTTCAAAGTAACCAAATAAGGGCACGGAAAAGTAACCAACTATCTCGCAACATACCACCTCAAGGATAATAGTTTTCACTTGTGGTCTGGCTCGGAGTTCGATACAGTGTTGCCCGTTTCGTTGCCCTCGTCGACCACCGCGAGGAAAGGTGAGGCCGTCGGACCTTGTTGTCGAACCATGTTGTTTCGGTGATACGCCGTTCGTGGAGGTAGTCGTGTACCGCAGCGATGTAGTCGGCAGTCTCTTGCGTCCCGCGTACCTAAAGGAAGCCCGCGACCGGTTCGCGGCGGGAAAGCTGGCGGACGCTGCGTTCAAGCAAGTGGAAGATCGGGCCGTCGATGAGTGCATCGACCTGCAGATTCGTGCCGGTATGGAAGTGGTCACCGACGGCGAAGTACGCCGCTACGCTTTCTATGGGCACTTGATTGACGCCGTCGAAGGATTCGACAAACTCGGCGGCTGGGCAATTCCGTTTCGGGATGAGAAGGGCGAGCAGTTAGTCCTGCAGCGCCCAGTGGTCGTTTCCAAGCTGCGTCGGAAGCGGCCCCTCTGCGCCGAAGAATTCACTTACGTGCGCGCGCGCACCAAGCACCCCGCCAAGACCACCATGATCAGCGCGCAGCAAGCGGCGGCTTACTACGACAGCAGAAAATCCACCGGAGCCTACGCGACCGTCGACGCCTACCTCGCCGATTTGGTCGACATCCTGCGCGATGAAGTAGCAGAGTTGATTCGCCTGGGCTGCACTTACATTCAGATCGACTCGCCGCAATACACCGCACTACTGGATCCGGAGTTGCGGGAAGGGTACAGGCAGCGCGGCAATGATCCCGACCGTCTGCTGGATTTGTCGATTGCAATGGACAATGCAGTGATCGGAGATCATCCCGGCATCACCTTCGGGCTGCACCTTTGCCGCGGCAACAACCAGAGCAAGTTCTACGCCGCCGGCGACTACGGCCCGATCACCAAAGTATTTCGCAATACGAAGTTCCAGAGATTCCTGCTGGAGTATGACGACGAGCGCTCCGGCGGTTTCGAACCGCTGCGCCAGGTGCCAACAGACCGCACGGTCGTACTCGGTCTGGTGAGTTCCAAGAAACCAAACCTGGAAAGCAAGGATGAACTGAAGAAACGGATTGAAGCCGCCTCCGCATTTATTGCGCTGGAGCGGCTGGCCCTCAGTCCGCAGTGCGGGTTTGCCTCCACCATCGAAGGCAACGCCGTGACGGTTGCGGACCAGGAAGCAAAGCTGCGCCTGGTGGCCGAAACGGCACAGGAAGTGTGGGGCAAGTCCGTTCCACTGGCGCACAGTGCTTGAAGTGGTCGAGGGGGCTTCCGGCCTGAGTTGACTGGGTGGGGTTGGATCAAGGATAAGGGATCCGGTTGTGAGGTAGCTCAAACGTGAACTTTGTGAAGTAAGGGCTGTTTTGTTTCTTGAATCGAACGTACGTTCGCTCGAATGACAGGAGGTCTATGAAATCACGTAGGTTATCTGTCTGCTTGTGTGGCCTTTTCCTAGCCTTGGGGGTGACTCAATATGCACCAGCTCAGGCCACTATTAGCTATGCACTGCTGAATGGAACGGTGACGGATGAGGCGGGGCGGACCATCGCCAAGGCCACGGTCTCGGTCCGCTCGCTGGACACCAACCAGACCTTCACCGCTGTGTCGAGCGACACCGGGTTTTACGCGCTGCCCGGCCTGCCGCCAGGGCGTTACGAACTCGCTGTGAGTTCTGCTGGCTTCGGGAAATATACGCGCACCGGCATGGAGTTGACGGTCGGTCAAACCGCCACCCTCAACGTCACCCTCAAGGTGGCTGGGGTCAAGGAAGAGGTTGAGGTTAGCACCGAAGCCCCAGCGGTGGAGACGACCCGCTCCGAGGTGAGTCAGGTCATCGACACCCAGCAGATTACAGATCTGCCTATCAGCGGCCGGCTGTTTACTGACTTCGCTCTGCTTGCGCCCAGTGTCGCCACCAGCCGAACCAGTCTGGGAACGACCTTCACTGAGTTCGAGATCACGCAAATCTCCTTCGGCGGCATGCGCTCGTTCAGCAATGAGATCACGGTGGACGGCGCCGATTTCGTCAACACGATTAGCGGTGTGCAGCGCGCCACGCCCCCGCAGGATTCCGTGCAGGAGTTCCGCGTCGTGAACAACAGTTTCGGAGCGGAATACGGCCGCGCGCTCGGCGGCATCGTAAACATCGTGACCAAGTCGGGCACGAACCAGATTCACGGCTCGGTGTACGACTATCTGCAGAACAGCTATACCGACGCACGCTCGCTGCTGCAGCCGGCGCCGTTACCCGATGAATTGCGAGAGAATCAGTTTGGTGGCACCCTCGGCGGCCCGATCAAGAAGGACAAGACGTTCTTCTTCTTGAACTATGAGGGGCGGCGACGCGGTGCGTCTCCCACCTACGCCCCGGATCTGTACAACAACATCACGGCCATCGATACGGCCAAAAGCTACCTGGGCCTTTCGCCCGAGGGTTGCGATCTTCCGCCTGCACAATGCACCGGCTCGGACTTCTCTTATCTTCAAGGGGTTCTGAAGACGGTCAACAACGACTACGGCTTTGCGAGACTCGATCATCAGATCAACAACAATCATCGCTTCGCGCTGCGCTACGTCGTGGAGGATGCGCGCGATCTGGGAGAACTCATCGGCAACACCGAAGATGGAGGCGGCATCGGTGTTCCGAGCGGGGCGCGTAATCTCTTCATCCGCGACCAATCGCTGGTGGGCACGTTAAACTCGGTGCTCAGACCGAACCTGGTCAACACAGTGCTCGGACAGTACTCAAGACGCCACTACAACTTCCCCGGAGCCACCGGCGAACCGAACCTGGACGTCGTCAACGACTTGAGTTTTGGACACAACTTCGGAACCTATGACGCGATCTACGAGAGCCGGGCACAATTCGCCGACTCCATTTCCTGGGTCAAAGGCAACCACGTCGCCAAGTTCGGCTTCGACGGCAATTACGTTTGGAGTTACAACAACTATCCGGGGTTCACGCCAGAGCGCATACTCATCCCGAATCTCGATTGCCTGTACCAGTTTGCTGATACAGTCAACCTGTTGGCGCCCCCCGGCTCGACCCCCACTAGCGGCACGTATGGAACGATTCCTGAGAACTGCACTGCGCTTCAGCCGGGAGCGAACGGGTTGGAAACCATTTACTTTGGACTTGCCGTTCCGCGAACCGGTTTTGTGAACGGTTACCAGCCCGCCCCTCCGACGGGCGGAGGTTTCGGGAGCGGCTGGCCAAATGCGTTTCCAACCAACATGTATTCCAACTACGCTTACACCTTGAACCACGGCTACTGGGGATTCTTTGCACAGGATCAGTGGCGCTTTACGCCCAAGTTGACTTTCAATTACGGCTTGCGCTGGGATTTCGAATCGGGATTGTCGAGCACCGCCAACCCCGACTACCGGGCGTTTCAACCGCGCATCGGATTTGCTTACTCGCCGGACTCGAAGACAGTCATTCGCGGCGGGTTCGGAACCTTCTTCGATCGCAATAACCTGACTTTCTTTTTCACGACCGGAAACCAGAAGGCGCTTCCCGGTTACCTCTGCAATCCCCCGGGCGCCGATCCCAATTGCAAAGCAAACGGGTTTACTCAGGGAGTGGTCGCTCCGATGATCCACACCGGAGCGCAGAACGGCGGCTGGCAGTTGTCTGCTACCCCTGGGTTTCCGGCCACGCCTTCCCTCCCTTGCTTTGTTTTTGGTTATCCCTCTACTATTTGCTCGCAGCTTCCAACCACCCTCAACGTCGAAACTTTCCAAGCCATCCAAATCCTTGCTGCCGGTCCCAATGCCTATCCTCAACAGAGTCTGACCGGGCCTTGCACAGCTACCCCCTTTACGGGGGTGCTGAACGGAGCCTGCGGCGTCGGCGCGGGGGGCATCCAGCGTAACGGCCGACTCCCGTATGCCGAGCAAGGTAGCCTCCAGATTGATCGCCAAATCGGGAAGGGTCTCACGATCGAGGCGGGGTACCTCTTCGTGGGAGCCCACAAGCTGGTTCGTGGTAACAACATCAATATAGGGTGCCCTTACGGCACGGCCAAAGCCAACAATCCCTACTATGCGCAAGGGATCCTCGATCCGAGCGGCTCGCTCACTCCGTGCACCGGGACACCCGTTCTTGGGCCATTCGGCCTAGGCCCGTTTTTCGATTATCTAGGTCCCGCAGCCAATCCCAGCCTCCCGATCTTCAATCCCCTCGCTCCCGTCAATCCCAGCGGGTTGGAATTTGGTGTGCCCGGTTTAATGGCCAATGGACAACCGACTCCGCCGACGCTGAGCGCCGGCCTTTTGGACTACAACAACAACGTCGCCAACGCGGTCTACCACGGGCTGACTTTGACCGCGATCGAGCGCGTGAAGTATTTCCGGATGACCGCCAACTACACGTATTCCCACACCATCGACAACGGGAATTTCACGACCTTTATCAACCTCCCAGTCAACCAGTACGACTACGCTAACGAGCGGGCCAACTCCAACCAGGATCTTCGCCACCACCTGGTGACGAATTTCACCGCGACCGCGCCCGAGCACAGTTTTCTCCGCAACTTCGAACTCAGCAGCATTATCAACCTGCAGTCCGGGCGCCCCTTCACCTTGTTCGCCGGCGAAGGTGTGTTTGGTGACATTGCCGATCTGAGCACGGATCGCGTTGGTGGCGCGCCCGTCAACGGGACCTGTACCGCCGTCACCAACTGCGGGACGACCGTCAGACGAAACACCTATACCGGCGCCCCGCTCTACTCCTGGGATCTGCGCTTGTCGCGGAATTTCAAGTTAAGCGAGGGCAAGATTCTCGACCTTAGTTTCGACGCTTTCAACCTGCTCAACCATCCAAACGTGGACGAAGTGAGTTCGGTATACGGCTCTCCGGTCTTCTGCGGGGCCAGTCCCAGCATACCCACGCACTACAACGACGCCACCACCCGCGCCATCCAGCAGGGCGCTACGTCGGTGTCTTGCGCCTCGCAGCAGGGAACAGGAAACCCGGGCGCCTGGTTGGCCGACGGGCTCGTGCCAGTCCCGATTCCCAATACTCCAACTGCGACGTTCGGACTGCCGAGAACCATGTTCAATCCGCGGCAGTTACAGTTCTCGTTGAAGTTTTCGTTTTGAGGGGGCATCACACGCTGGCCGTTCGATCCTGAGCGGCTAGCGTGGTTCTATTTTAGTTTTCTAATGCATGCATGGTCGCGCGACGATGCCGTGTGAAACCCAACCCGCGTTTGACCACAGGAGGAATCTATGGGCATACGATATTTCGCTTGTTTGGTGACGCTGGCTCTCGCCAGTGCGACCGTTGCCACGACACAAGAGGCAAAAACTGAAGTGAAGCATGGTACGGCGCCGGTAACCTCGCCCGCGTCCGGCAAGGAAATGTTCCTGAGCTATTGCGCCTCCTGCCACGGTAAGGACGCGAAAGGCGATGGGCCGGCCGCAGCCTCGCTCAAATCGCTGCCCGCCGATCTGACGGGCCTGGCAAAGCGCAATGGCGGGAAGTATCCTTCGGACAAAGTGACCAGCATTTTGCGCGGACAAGCCAATCTGGTACCTCACGGCGATCAGGAAATGCCAGTGTGGGGCCCGGTGTTCTGGAAAATGAGTGGGGGGCACGAAGAGGTCGTACAGCAACGCATCGCGAATCTGAATAAGTATCTGGAATCGCTGCAGGTGAAGTAGGTCCTGGCGTTGGTTCCTGGTGCAATTCGAGGTGCAATAATTGTGTGGAAGCGGGCTCTGCCCCGCTTGGACGAGGCGAGTCCCCGTCCCCACACAAGCAGGATCAAAACCCGAATACATCCGTTGTGAAGCTGCCCTAGCCTTCCCACTTCCAATCCTGGAAACGGCGCCTCAGTTCTGTCTTCTGCAGTTTCCCGGTGGACGTATGTGGCAACTCCTCGACAAACACAAATGCGTCCGGCAACTGCCATTTTGCGAACTTCGGCGACAGGAAGTCGCGCAAAGCTTCCGGAGACAAGGTCGCACCGTCTTGTGCCACGATCACCGCCACGGGCCGCTCCTGCCACTTGGGGTGGGCGACGGCGATCACCGCCGCTTCGCGAATTTCCGGATGCGCAACCAGAGCGTTTTCCAGGTCGACGGAACTGATCCACTCGCCGCCAGACTTGATCAGGTCTTTCGTACGGTCCACGATTCTTAAATAGCCTTCGTCATTCACCGTTCCGACATCGCTGGTGCGGAACCATCCGTCTTCGGTCCACTTGTCGCTTTCCGCCGGCAGATTGTAGTAGCTGGCGGCTACCCAGGGCCCGCGCAGTTGTACTTCCCCCATGGTTTGTCCGTCCCACGGAACTTCGTCCACTCGACCTTCGCCCTGCTCGCTGACGACCCTTCTCTCCACGAATGGAACCGGGATTCCGGCCTGCGCTTTGATTTCGCATTTCTTTTCCGCAGGCCAACTCTGCATGTGCGCTTTGATTTGGCTAGTTGTAGCTTGTGGACTGCTCTCGGTCAGCCCCCAGCCTTGCACCATGTTCCATCCATGCTGCCGCAGTCTCTGGATGAGCGCCAGTGACGGCGCCGCTCCGCCAATGAGAACACGCATGGGCGGTAGCTTCCACTTGCCGGGATTGTGGTCCAGACACTCCAGAATGCTGTGCCAGACAGTAGGCACGCCCCCGGCGACGGTAACGCCCTCTTGTTCACAAAGCTCCAACAGACTCTCGGGCTTGAGGTGCGGGCCGGGCAGGACCTGTTTCGATCCTACCAACGTTGCGGCATACGACAGCCCCCAGCCGTTGACATGAAACATGGAAACAATCGGCAACACGGTGTCGGCGTTACAGATGCCAAAGTTGTCCACCGTAGTGAGAAGAAACGAGTGCAGCATCACGGACCGGTGCGTGTACACGACTCCCTTCGGAACACCAGTCGTGCCCGAGGTGTAACACATACACGCGGCTTCGTTTTCGTCGAGATCGGGATAACGGAAACTGCCGGAGGCCGTGCTCAGAAACTCCTCATAATCTTCCAGCCTTGATGCGAGCCCCGATGCGGTGCCGCAGCCCGACCACCCCACCACGATGACGCGCTCAAATTGAACCGAGTCCCGAATCTTTTCATACAACGGGAGTAGAACGTCGTCGACGATCAGGAATCGGTCCTGCGCATGGTTGGTGATGTAGGCGATCTCTGACGGCGCCAGCCTCAGGTTCAGCGGGTGCAACACGCCGCCGGCGATGGGGATGCCAAAGTAGGCTTCCAGATGCGCGTGATGGTTCCACATCAGGGTTGCCACGCGATCGCCGCGCTCCAGACCCGCTCTCTGCAGGGCTTCCGCCAGCGCGCGCGCTCGCCGGTACAGGTCGGCATAGGTGTAACGGTGGAGCGCCTGATCTGGCCGCCGGGAAACGACCTCAGCAGTGGGAAAAAATTTGCCCGCGCGCTCCAGGCTGTGAGAGAGCGTCAGCGGATAATGCATCATGGTTCCTTGCATGCGGTTCCTTAATTAATCAGCGTGCAGCACGTCGAGAGCCAAGGCTTCTGAAAGTCAGCGGTTACAGGTTCTTGCCATATAAGAAGGACGATGCGTAAGATGGAGCCGATATAACGAACGTTCATTCGAACACGAATATTCGAATACGAATATGAGCCCAACATCGCCAGAGCCCGACTCCACCGTTGCCAGCTCTGACAGCCGTTACGACCGCCAACTAGCGAAAATCGTAGAACATGCGACCGCAATTTTCTACGAAAAAGGATACGAGGGCGCTTCTATCCGCGACCTGTCCCGAGCGAGCGGGATGTCCTTGGCTGGTCTTTATTACTACTTCGAGTCCAAAGAAAAACTGCTCTATGTTATCCAGAGGCATCTCTTTCTCTCGGTCATGGACCTCGTCCGCGAACGACTAAAAGAGGAAGGCGATCCCGAGCAACGCGTTCGGGTTTTCATTCTCACGCATCTCGAATACTTTCTCGCCAATCCGAAATCGATGAAGGTGCTTTCGCACGAAGACGACGTGCTCAAGGAAGAACTCGGCGCAGACATAGCCAGCCTCAAGCGGCAGTATTACCACTGTTGCGCGGACCTGGTCGATGCGCTGAAGTCTGCCAAGGGTCTGCAGTTCAACTCCCGCGTGGCTGTGCTGTCGCTGTTCGGAATGATGAACTGGATCTACACCTGGTACAACCCGAACGTCGATGGCAACGCGCAAGTCCTGGCGCGTGAGATCGGAGATGTATTCCTGGGCGGAATTTACGCTACCTCGTCTCCCCGGCCAGTTTGAGTCAGTGGAGAGCCGGGCGTCCCCGCGCGGCTGGATGGGCGAGACGCCCGTCCTCCATCGTATGCCGCTAGTTGACGGCCGCAGTGTTCTCCACCAGCAGGGCGATGCCTTGCCCACCTCCGATGCAGGCCGAGGCGATGCCGTAGCGCGCGCTCGATCGCTTCAACTCACGTGCTAGTGTAATTGCCAGCCGGACTCCAGTGGCGCCGAGCGGATGCCCGATGGCGATTGCGCCTCCGTTGACGTTGAGCTTGCTACGGTCGAGTCCAAGCTCGCGCTGGCAAGCGAGAACCTGCGCGCCGAAGGCCTCGTTGATTTCGAACCGATCGATTTGCGCCAGGCTCAGGCCAGCCAGGTCCAGCAGAGCTTGGATTGCCGGTACTGGCGCGATGCCCATGATCTCTGGGCGGACGCCAACCACGGCACCAGCCACCACGCGCGCCAAGGGATCTTTCTTGTGCTGCTTCAGGTATGTGCTCGAAGCCACCAGGGTCGCCGCCGCACCGTCTACGATTCCGGAGCTGTTCCCGCCTGTTTGCACTCCGCCAAATGCTGATTTGAGCTTCGATAGAACTTCCAACGGCGAGGGCCGGATGTGAGTGTCTTCACCTAACTTCTCGATGCCGCGTGGCAGCCTGATTCCCCGCGGTGAATAGCCCGGAAGCTCGAAGACCTCACTCGCCAGCGGCGTGATCTCGCCGCTCAGAAAGCAGGTCTTCTGTGCCGCAAGTGCTCGCGCGAAGCTCTCGGCGGCGAATTCGTCTACGTCCCCGCGAGTGATCCCATATTGTTTCGCCAGCTTCTCGGCAGTTCCACCCATGGTTTCATTCGGACAAGGATCGAGCAGCGCTTCCCAAAGAAAATCCTTGAACTCCACCTCACCCATGCGGAATCCCCCGCGGTGAGTGTAAGCGGCGATCGGGTTGCGTGACATGGACTCGGTCCCGACCACCAGCGCCAAGTTGGCTTTCGCCAGCTTGATATTGTCGGCGGCCTGAAGAATGGCCTCGACGCCAGTGCCGCAGACACGTTGCACCAAATGCGCGGGAACCTCGATCGGAACTCCGGAGTAGAGCCCGATGTGCCGCGGCAGCACGTAAGCATCAAAGGAGGCCTGGGCCATGTTCCCGGCCACCACGATGTCCACGTCGGACGGCGGCACGCTGCTTCGTTGGAAGACCTCGCGAGCCGCTTTGATCCCGAGGTCGGTCGGAGACACCAGTCCAAGGCCCGTGTTGTACTCCACGAAAGGAGTGCGTACGCCGTCGAGCAGGAAGACGTCATCGTAGCTCGAAAGCAGAGCTTTGTCGCGCGAACTCATAACGCTGCTTTAGTGTCCCCGAATTTCTTCGCCCACGACGGCGAGGCGCGGCAGTTGCGAATTCAGCGGTGCGCTGGTGACCGTCATCTCCACGGGAGCGCAAGGCGGTTCAGGCTTTTGCGGGCGCACCGTCGTCAAACCGTATCGGGCCCGGTGCCGGGTCCCCCATGCTGACATCAGCTTCAGAATCGGCTTCAGACTTTCTCCATGCCGAGTGAGCGAGTACTCGACGCGCGGCGGCACCTCGGCATACACCTTCCGGCGAACAATTCCGTCGCGCTCCAATTCCCGCAGGTGCTGGGTCAGCATCTTCTTGGTTAGGCCAGGGATAAGCCGTTGCAGTTCGCAGAAGCGCCGGGTTCGGCCTTCGAGATGAAACAGCAGCGGCGGTTTCCACTTCCCACCAATGATGGAAGCCGTCAACTTCACGGGGCAATTAGAGTGATCCATCGAATAGTCCCCCGCAGGTATCTGGTTACCGAAACGTGCCTACTAGCCAAAAAGATACTTTTGCCTAGAATTAGCCCTCGGTCCCGAAAGAATACCTGATTCGGTCTCGACTTGGAAGTGGCTGCCAGCATCGGGTCATCGGGTATCTCTGGGGACGATTCCAGCGCAGGCTGCAGCGAGGCCACAGAATGAGCGACAAAAAGCCGGTGGTGATCTACGGCGCCAATGGTTTTTCGGGCCGCTTGATAGCGGAATTTCTTCGTGAATACAATGTGCCGTTCATCGCCGCCGGCCGCAACCACCGCCGGATTGAAGACGTCATGAAGCACGTGCCTGGCATCGAGACGGCCAACTATGAAATCGTCGAGAGCAAAGGCTCAGTCGAAGAACTCACACAGCTTTTTGCGGGCGCGAAAGTGGTCTGCAATACAGCCGGACCTTTCATCTACAACGGCCCGCAGGTGATCGAAGCCGCGCTGAATGCAGGCTGCCATTATCTGGATATTGGCGGAGAACAGGCATGGGTGCGTGCCGTGGCAGAGAAATGGGGCTGCAAGTTTGCCCAGCGCGGCTTGCTGGCCGCTCCCGCCACCGCGTTTATGTCGGCGGTGAGCGACTCCGCGATTCGCATGTGCCTCGAGAACCACCGCGGCATTGACACGCTGGAAGTGCTCACCATGTTCAAAGGCAACCCCACCTTCGGTTCGACCCAGACCATCTTCGCTGTGATTCAAACCGACGCTTATTACCTCGAGCAGAACACGTACAAACCCTGGCCGCGCGCCACCCGTTATGACGTCGTCGTGCCCGGCTGCATCCAAACTCAACTCGCTCTAGCTTGGGGAGGCTTCCCCCATCCTGTCTGGTACAAGGATCATCCGCAGGTAGCGAACGTGCGGTCGTTTGGTGGACTGCTCGACCGCCAGATTATGGAAGGCGTGGCGGCTACAGAGAAACTGTTCGAGGAGCAGATCCGTCCATTGCCTCCCGCCGAACAGGAACGGCGGCTCGGTGAGATGGCGAGTGCGGTGACGGGTGGCACGCCACCGCGGGAAAACCCGCGTGAGCATCGCACGATTGATGTGATCGTCGGCCGGGGCAGCACAGACTCGGTGCAGTGTGCGGTCTTCGGCACGTGTTGCTATCGCCAGACCGCACTCATTCAGGCGTTCGCGGTCCACAACCTGGTACACGCGGCTCCGCGCGCCGTGGGCTTTGCGTCAGCGGCGCAGGCCTTTGGCCATCGCGAAATCCTCGGCGTTTTGGAAACGCACGGTCTTTCCAAAGCGAAGCTGACGTCATAGTTCGTGTGGGGGCGCTCCACCAGCAAGGGCAACGATGCGAGCGATCGACTATTTCGACAAGAGTGCGGATATCCACGCCGACCGGATTGCGATCCTCGACGGGGACGCTCGCTATTCCTATGGTGAAACGCGCACCTTCAGCGAGCGCATCGCTCGCGGGATGTGGGCTCGCGGAGTCGAGCGGGAACAGCGCGCCGCCATCTACTCCCACAATCATGCCGCGGTTCTGTTCTGCATGTTAGGAATCCTGCGCGCCGGAGCCGCATGGGTCCCCATCAACTTTCGCAATGCCGCGGACGCCAACGTAGAATTCCTGAACTACTCCGAGACGGCATGGCTTTTCTATCACAGCCGCTTTCGCGAGCAGGTCGAAGAGATCCGCAAACGCGTTCCCTCGCTGCAGCATTTGATTTGTATCGATGGCACGGACGGCGGGCATCCGTCACTCGCGCAGTTCATGGAACTGGGAAACGCATGCACTGATAACGACCTCGACTGGGCCGACGCCCACGGCAATCTGGAGCAGATGATGGGTCTCGTTCCCACCGGCGGCACGACCGGCCCGGCGCGCGGCGTCCGCGTCACGAATTTGGCCTGGGGCACGATGACCGAGATGGCCACCCGCTATTGGAGAGGCGATGCCGCCGATCCGGTCTGCCTCTGCACCGCTCCGCTTTCGCATGCGGCCGGCGTTGTTGCCTTTACGATGTTTGCGCTGGGTGGGACTAACATCGTTTTGCCCGGATTCGACGCAGCGCAAGTGTTGCGGGCGATTGAGCAGTATGGCGTAACGCACCTGTTCCTTCCTCCTACGGCGTTCTACGCGTTGCTGGCCCATCCGGATGTGAGCAAGTTCAACTACTCCAGCCTGCGCGTTTTTCTGCTGGCGGGTTCTCCCGTCTCGCCTGACAAACTCAAGAAGGGCGTGGAAATCTTCGGCCCTTGCCTGTGCCAGTCCTATGGCCAGACCGAAGCGCCCATGCTTCTGACCTTTCTCGATGCGCGCACTGTGGCCGCGGCCGTTTCCGGCGATCATCCGGAACGTCTGCGCAGTTGTGGAAGGCCGACGGCGGCGGTTCGTCTCGCCATCATGGACGATGCCGGCCGTATCCTTCCTCCACACCAGCCCGGAGAAATCGTAGCCCGCGGCACGCTCGTCACGGCCGGTTACCACAACCTGCCGCAAGCCACCTCCGAAATCCGCAGCCACGGCTGGCATCACACCGGCGATATCGGATACATCGACGAACATGGCTACGTGTATATCGTGGACCGCAAGAAAGACATGATTATCAGCGGCGGCTTTAACGTGTACTGCGCGGAGGTTGAGGCGGGCATCATGGCTCTGCCGCAGGTTCAGGAGTGCGCCGTCATCGGAGTGCCCGACGACAAGTGGGGAGAGGCGGTCAAGGCCCTGGTCGTTCTAAGAGACGGCCTGAAGCAAGGCGAATCGCTCACCGAGAGTCAGATCATCGCTCACTGCAAGGCCAAACTGGGCGGCGTGAAGTCTCCCAAGTCGGTGGAATTTGTGGCGGAAATCCCCAAGACTCCAGCCGGGAAGTTCGACCGTAAAGCAATGCGCAAACAGTTTTGGACAACTGTGGACCGCGAAGTACATTGACGCAAGACGACTTGGAAATACACGCCGGAGGTATTGTCATTCTTACGACGTTGAAAGTCCCAAAGACTGGCGGGATACCTACAACAAAAGCCAGCGTTTTGCGCTGGCTCAAGAGCGAGGGAGACCTTGTGCAAGTAGGCGAGGCGGTCGTGGAGTTGGAAACGGAAAAGGTGAGCTACGAACTGGAGTCTCCGATTGCGGGCGTGCTGCTCAAAATTGTTGCGGGAGAAAGCGTCCAGGTTCCAGTGGGTGGACCTTTATGTCATATTGGCCAGCCAGGCGATTCAGTCCCTGCGGCGAAGGAGTGATGCATGCCAAACAACAATGTCCTCGGGAAAGACCGGTTGATCTGGATCTACATCCAGATGACACGGATTCGCGAATTCGAAGAGCACGTCAAGCGCACTTTCCTCGAACATCCCGGAGCCATGCGCGGCCACACCCATCTTGCCGACGGCGCGGAAGCTTCGATTGTAGGAGTGCTCGCCACGCGTAACGCCGAAGACCTCGCGATGCCGAGCTATCGTTGCCATGCTCAGCCCATCGTGCTCGGCACGTCTCCGAAAAAAATGATGGCCGAACTCTATGGCCGGAAAGACGGGCTGTGTAAGGGATTTGGCGGCTCCATGCATCTTGCCGATCCCGAACACTACTTCCCCGGCACATCGGCCATCGTCGCTCAAAGTATTGCCCATGCCGCGGGCGCCGCTCTGACGGCTCAGGTCAAGAACACCGGACAGATCGTCTACTGCTTCTTCGGAGATGGGGCGAGCAAGCAAGGAGCATTCTTTGAGACGCTCAACCTGGCGGCCGTCTGGAAACTGCCCATCGTGTTCATCCTGGAGAACAACGAATACCAGGCGTACACACACGTCAGCCTGGAGGACGCCAATGCGCAAGCTGGCGATCCGCTTTCCCAGAAAGCGGCCGCGTTCAGCATCCCAGGCGCGACCGTTGATGGAACGGATCCGCTGCTAGTCTACGAAGAAGTCGCGAAGGCCGCGGAACGGGCCCGTGCTGGGCTCGGCCCCAGTCTCATTGAGTCGAAGTTCTATCGGCTTAGTGCGCATGGCAACGCCATCACCGTGCCTCCTGTGCCTACGCAGTTTCCCGAGCACGAAGCCATTGGAGTGTACGGCAACAAAGCGGAGTACCGGGAGGCCAAGGAGAGGGACCCAATTCCGCGCTTCCGCGCACGGTTGCTGAGTCAGGGCCTCCTCACGGAAAGCGAACTCCAGCGATTTGATGAAAGCGCGCGCGCAGAAATGGACGATGCCGTGCAGTTTGCACTCGCCAGTCCGCACCCCGCGCCCGAAGAAGCCACTAACTACGTCTACGCCTAGGAGGTTCAATTCCAATGCCCAAGGAAATGATGTACGGAGAAGCGATGGCCGTCGCGATTGCCGAAGAAATGCAACGCGATGCCAACGTAGTTTTCTACGGTCAGAACATGGCCATGACCGAGCGCGATCCCATGCTGAAGATGTTCGGCAAAAGCCGCGTTCGCATTGCACCCATTTCCGAAACCGCCGAGATTGGCATTGCCGTCGGCGCTGCCGTTACCGGATTGCGTCCCATCGTCGAGCTTTGGATGAGCGAGTTCATGCTGGTGGCCATGGACCAGGTGCTCAACGAGGCTCCCCGCCTGCGCTACATGTCGGGAGGCCAGGTGAAAGTTCCGCTCGTGCTGAAAGCCGGTTACGGATTCGCCGCTGGCTGGGCTGGGCAGCACTTCAACTGCCTCTATCACACGATGATGGGGATTCCAGGACTGAAGGTAGCGCTTCCCTCCACGCCCGCCGATGCCAAGGGACTCATGGCAGCGGCCATTCGCGATGACAATCCGGTCGTGTATCTCCACCACTACATGCTGACGCTCGATACCGGCGAGGTGCCCGAGGGCGAGTACGTCGTGCCCTTCGGTGTTGCCGACATCAAGCGCGCCGGCAGCGACGTTACGATCGTTGCCACCGGATGGATGGTCAAGAAATCACTGGCTGCAGCCGAGCAACTGGAGCGCGAAGGCATCAGCGCCGAAGTGATCGATCCGCGAACGCTGGCGCCTCTCGATGTGGACACCATTATCAAGTCCGTGAAGAAGACGGGTAGGCTGGTGTTGGTCGATCAGGCTCCGCGTCATTCGTCGGCGGCTGCAGTGATTGCTGCTGAAGTAGCGGAAAAGGGCTTTGAGCATTTACGCGCGCCGATCGTCATGGTCACAGCTCTTGATGCGCCGGTACCTTACAGCGAGCCTCTCGAAAGCTACCTGCTCCCGAATGAAGACAAGATCGCCGGTGCAGTGCGGACGGTGGTGACCGAGCGCGTCCGTGCGAGTGCGTAGCCGAGCAGAAATCGGGTTTTCATTCGCTTACTCCATGGGAAGCCCAACGTAGTTTTCCGCGAGAGTCTTAGCTGCTGCTCGAGAACTAGTCACATAGTCCAGTTCGGCGAGTTGACGGCGGCGGTCGAAGGGATTTTCATCCGGAAAGCGATGGAGCATGGAAGTCATCCACCAGGAGAACCGTTGCACTTTCCAGACGCGCCGCAAGCAGACTTCAGAATAGTTGTCGAGCAAGTCGCGACTTCCAGTAGCATAAAAATGCTTCAGGCCTCGCGCAAGTATCTGAACATCGGCAACGGCGAGGTTCAATCCCTTGGCTCCGGTCGGCGGAACGATGTGGGCTGAGTCCCCAGCTAAGAAGAGGTTGCCGTGTTGCATGGGCTCGACTACGAAACTACGCATGCCGGTCACGCCCTTTTGCAGAACCTGCCCTTCAGTGAGTTTCCATCCGTTCGAAGCCAGACGGATATGCAGCTCCTGCCAGATCCTCTCGTCACTCCACGAATCAATGTTTTCGTCGGGCTTGCATTGCAGGTACAAACGGCTGATGTGTGGCGTCCGCATACTGAGCAGGGCAAAACCACGATCATGGTACGTATAGACCAGTTCTGGAGAGGACGGAGGCGCGTCGGCCAGGATGCCCAGCCATCCGAAGGGATACTCCCGCACATACTCGGTGAGCACTCCTGACGGAATACTCGGCCGGCAAATGCCGTGAAAGCCGTCGCACCCGGCAATGAAGTCGCAGGTCAATTCGCAGGCGCTTCCATCTTTCTGATATCGGATCTTCGGCCTGGAGCTATCGAAGTCATGAACGCTGACGTTCTCAACCTCAAACAAAACCTGGCCTCCGGTCGCGACACGGGCATTGTTAAGGTCCTTCAGAACCTCGTGCTGAGCGTAAATCGTGATCCCTTTTCCGCCGGTGAGATCCTGGAAATCAATGCGGTGACCGCGGCCTTCGAAGCGCAACTCGATTCCATGGTGGACCAAGCCTTCGGTTTTCATCCGCTCGCCAACGCCCATTTCCGTGAGCAGGTCCACGGTTCCTTGTTCCAGCACTCCCGCGCGAACGCGTTGCTCTGAATATTGGCGGCTGCGATTCTCGACTACCACGGAGTCGATCCCCTGCAGATACAAAAGATGGGACAGTACGAGACCGGCAGGCCCCGCGCCCACGATTCCGACTTGAGTGCGCAATGAAACCGGCATGAAACTGGCTCTAGAAAGGATAATGCCGAGGAGTAGTCTGGATTGTGATCCAGCGCAGCTCGGTGAATTCGTTCACCGCGGCCTTTCCTCCAAAACGCCCGTAGCCGCTGGCCTTTACACCTCCGAAAGGCATCTGGGCTTCGTCGTGCACGGTCGGGCCGTTCACGTGGCACATTCCTGAGTCGATGCGCTTGGCAACTTCCACGGCGCGAGCAATGTCACGGCCAAAGACCGCGGCCGAAAGTCCGTACTCGGTGTCATTTGCCAGCGTGATCGCTTCTTCCACGGTTTTGAAGCGAGTGATGGAAACCGAAGGACCGAAGGACTCTTCGCGGAACATCCGCATGTTGGGAGTGACATGGTCGACGATTACTGCTGGCATGATCGTGCCTTGTGGGTCGCCGCTCAGAAGAACTTTCGCACCGCGAGACACTGCATCCTTCACGAGCGCGCGTACTCGATCCACCGTGGGCATGCCGACGACAGCGCCGAGAACGACCTCACCTTTTCGCGGATCGCCGCAAGGCAGAGTCTTCACTTTGGCAACGAATTTCTGTGCGAAGGCATCGGCTACTTTTTCATCAATGATGATGCGCTCTGTGGACATACAGATCTGTCCCTGGTTCATAAACGCGCCGAAGGCAGCGGCATCCACGGCAGCGTCGACGTCGGCATCGTCGAGAATGATGAGGGGAGCTTTGCCTCCCAGCTCGAGGAGAATCGGCTTCAGATGCTTTGCCGCGGTAACGGCGAGAATCCTTCCAACTCGCGTGGAGCCGGTAAAGTTTATGCGGCGCACGGCGCGGTGAGCGATGAGTGTTTCGACAATCGTCGAAGCGCTGGCGGCGTCGTGAGTCAAGACGTTGACGACTCCGTGACCGAGGCCAGCTTCGCGGAGCACAGTTCCAATCAGGCGATGCGTCGCCGGACAAACTTCCGACGCCTTGAGAACGACTGTATTGCCGCAGGCCAGCGGCACCGCAATCGCACGCACACCGAGAATGACGGGAGCGTTCCAGGGCGCAATGCCAAGCACAACGCCTACGGGCTGCCGAATGGAAAAGGCCAGACTCCCGGGAATCTCGGAGGGGATGACCTCGCCGGAGACTTGGGTGGTCATCGCCGCCGCTTCGAGCAGCATTTGGGCCGCGAGGTAAACATTGAATCCGGCCCATCCGGCGGTGGCGCCGATCTCGTCCATCATGACGGAAATAAAATCGGGCGTACGGGCTTCGAGCAAGTCAGCGGCGCGCAAGAGCTTCTTGCGCCGTTCGTGCGGGCCGAGCGCGGACCAGGCAGGGAAGGCCTCAGCGGCGGCTTCCGCAGCCGCGATGGCATCGTCGGCGCCGGCCGCGGCGGCGCGCGTGGCCACTTCGCCCGAGATCGGGTTTTGCCGGACAAAGGTTGCCGCACCGGTTGCGGCGGCGTCACGATCACCGATGAGAAGCTGAACTTCTGTCATAGTCATGACCGTTTCCTCTTTTTGGAATTTGCCTTGGTCTTGCCGTCCATCTCTTGGAAAACGTCGGCTGCAATGTGAAATGCGGAGTTCGCTGCGGGCACGCCGCAATAGATGGCGGATTGCAGCAGGACTTCCTTGATCTGGTCGCGGGTGACGCCGTTGTTAAAGGCGGCCTTTACGTGCAGACGGAATTCATCGCCACGGTTCAATGCGACCATCATCGCGAGTGTCAGCAGGCTGCGAGTGTGGCGGGGAAGGCCCGGACGCGTCCATATTTCGCCCCAGGCATTGCGGGTGATGAAGTCCTGAAAATCGCGGTTGAAGTCTGTGGTCGTGGCCACGGCTCGGTCCACGTGTTCATCTCCAAGGACAGCTCGCCGGACTTTCATGCCCTGCTGGTAGCGTGTTGTGTCATTCATTATGCGTTGCCTCAAACGGAGAGGAAGGAACTCACTGCCTTGGTGAACGCGTCGGCCTGCTCGACATTCGAGAGGTGAGCCGCAGCGAGCTCAACCTCCACAGCTCCCCGGATTCGCTCCGTGAGGAAATGAGCGTCGGAGCCGGTTGTGACCGGGTCACTCCCGCCGTAGATCACGAGCGTTGGGGCCTTGATCTGCGCAACGGTTTCGCGCTGATCCATATCGCGGATGGCAGCACAACAGGCGGCATAGCCCTCGGGCGGCGAGTTTTCGAGCATTTGCCGAGCCCGGGCGACCTTTTCCGCAGTCGCCGTCGCTGTGCGAAACTCCGGCGTAAACCAGCGCTCGATAACAGCGGCAGCCACGGTCTTCATTCCATCCTTGCGTATAGTTGCGATGCGCGCGTTCCACATCTCTTTTGTGCCGATGCGAGCCGCAGTGTTCGAGAGCACCAGGCGATGCAGGCGGTTGGGTGCGTGAATTGCAAGCCACATGCCGATCATGCCGCCCATCGAGAGCCCGCAGAAATGCACACGGTCAAGGCGATGCGAATCGAGCAGACCGATCACGTCGCGACCGAGTTGCTCGATTGTGTAGTCGCCCGGCGTTACCGAAGACTTGCCATGCCCACGCGTGTCGTATCGCAGGATGCGGAAGTGCCGCTGCAGTTCCGCCATCTGCGGATCCCACATGGAGAAATCAGTGCCCAGAGAATTGGAGAACACCAGCACGGGTTCCTCATCACCCGTGAGCGCGTAATGCGTCCGCAGTCCTCCAACATCGACAAACGGCATTGCTTGCCTTTCTAGTGCCGCCACCGCCCCACTGGACGGGCGAGACGCCCGTCCCTCCATTATCAATGCTTGCGACTGGCCGCGATGACGCGGTCCACCAACTCTTCGGCTATGCCCAGGTAGTTCTCCGGAGCGAACAGGCGATCCAGTTCCGCTGCAGTCAGGCGCTCGGTTACAGCTGGGTTTTGAGCCAGCACCTCGCGGAGATGCTTTCCCGATTCGCGTGCCTGCCGACTCGCCGCTTCGACCAGCCCATGAGCGGCAGATTTTCCGATGTGGTTTCCCATGGCCATGGTGACGGCCTCGGCAAAAATCAGACCTTGCGTTGCGTCTAGATTGCGCTTCATGCGCGCCGCATCGACTTCGAGATGAGGGATAATCGTCGCCATTTGATGAAGCGCTCCGGCGGTCAGACGGAAGATCTCCGGGAGCGTCTCCCATTCAGCGTGCCAATCGCCAAGGCCGCGCTCATCCTCCTGTACCATGGCGCTCAGCATGGTACTGACGAGGCCGGGAACGCGCGTGGCTGCCGATAACACGATCGCCGCACTGACGGGATTGCGCTTGTGCGGCATCGTCGAGGAACCGCCGCGGCCCTCGCCCGCAGGTTCGAAAACCTCCGCGATCTCAGTCTGCATGTGAAGGGAAATGTCGCGGGCAATCTTGCCTAAGGTGCCGGTGCAAAGGCCCAGCGTGGTTGCCGCTTCCGCGACCCGGTCGCGCTGGGCATGCCAGGGCATGGTGTAAAGCCCGAGGTGAAGTTCTGCCGCCAACGCCTCGGCCACCTGCGATCCCTTATCTCGTAGAGCCGCCAGCGTTCCAACTGCGCCGCCAAACTGCAAGACCAGCACCCGTGCCCTGGTTTCCGCGAAGCGCTCGCGGTGGCGATTCATGGCGTCCAGCCATCCGGCAACCTTGACACCGAAAGTCGTAGGCAGGGCGTGCTGCATGAGAGTACGACCGGCGATGGGCGTAGAACAGTGTTTCTCGGCCAAGTCGGTCAGGCCCGTGCAAAGGACATCCAGATCAGCTTCAAGGATATCGAGAGCTTCCCGCATCTGCAGCACGAGGCCGGTATCGTTCGCGTCCTGGCTGGTAGCGCCCCAGTGAACGAACCGCGCCGCCTCAGGATCGTCTTTCGCGACCAGCGCGGTGAGCTGCTTGACCAGGGGTATGGCGGGGTTAAGCGAAGCGGCCGTCGCCGTGGCGAGTGCGTTGGCGTCGATCAGCTCCGCCTTGCACTTCGAAACGATCGCTGGGGCTGCAGCAGCGGGGATTACACCACAGCGGACCTCGGCTCGCGCAAGCGCGGCCTCGAAGTCCAGCATGCGCTGGAGCCGTGCGGCGTCGGAGAAGACTTCGCCCATTGCCGCTGAGCCAAACAGTGGATCTAGCAAGCTCATCGAATATCAGTTACAGCAGGTGGGTCACAATCCCAAGTCGAAGAATACAGTTTCGTTCGGTCCCTGCAAAACAACATTCCATTCCAGCGTACCGGGCCCCCCAGCGGTCTTCTTCGCGATCAAAGTCGAACGCCGCGCCGGATCAATCGAATTGAGGATTGGGTCGCCGGCGTTCCGCGCATCGTCGGGGAAGTACATCCTGGTGACCAGTCGCTTCAAGAGTCCGCGCATGAAGATTGAGATCGCCAGGTGCGGCGCCTGTTCCTTTCCTTTCGGACCGGGCACGGGGCCGGGCTTGATCGTGACAAAGCGAAACACTCCGTCAGCGCTCGCGGGCACGCGACCGTATCCCTTGAATCCAGGTTCCAGCGGCTTGTTCTGGGTGTCTTCTGGGTGGTCATATTTCCCGTGCGCATTGGCCTGCCAGATTTCCAGAATCGCATCCGGCACCGGAAGGCCATCGCCGTCGAAAACTCGCCCTTGAACGGTCACCCGCTCGCCGGATACACCATCGCCAACCAGGTTGTCACGATATAGCCACTCGAAGCCAATCTTGAAAAACGGTCCAACCGTTTGCGATGTGGTCGCCTGCAGACTCATTTAATCCTCCATCGGCGTGGCTTCGCGTCCCCGCAAGATGATATCGAAGCGGTAACCCAGCGCGTGTTCCGGCATGGTAGTTTCCCAATCGAACGCCGAGATCAGCCGGTTGCGGGCTTTTTCATCCGCCGTGCAGTTGAAGATCGGATCAAACGGCATCAGCGGATCACTCGGAAAGTACATCTGCGTCACCAGGCGCGTGGCGGACGCCGGACCGAAGATAGAAAAATGAATGTGCGCCGCCCGCCAGGCGTTGTAGTGATTGCGCCAGGGGTACTCACCGGGGCGAATCGTGACGAAGCGATAGCGGCCCTCGGCGTCGGTGACGGCTTGTCCCGATCCGGTGAAGTTCGGATCCAGCGGCGCATTATGTTGATCGACTTCGTGCCGGTACCGGCCCGCGGCATTCGCCTGCCAGATTTCCACCACCGTGTTCGCGAGGGGCCGACTATTTTCGTCGAGCACGCGCCCGCTCACAATGATGCGCGCGCCGAGCGGCTCCCCCCCGTGCCCGCGCGTCAAGTCGCTAGCCTTGGGCGCGACGATTTCGGGTCCAAATGATGGTCCGGTGACCTCCGACAGCGTGTAGGGAATGGGTATCTGCGGTTTCGTGGGCGCACGCTTGATCGAGGACACATACGGCGGATGCAGATGATTCGGCTGGGTTCCCGGATACGGCACGCGATAGGCTGCAACGCGTTTCATGGGTATTATCCTCGTCGGCGTTCTTGAACCCACAGACTGTATGCAAGGGAAAAATCGGTGTCAAGTCCGATTATCGTCATTGCGTCCGTTTATCGAACAGTGATAGCATGCCGATTTTTTGGAGGGAGCAGGAATGGTCGCGGGCCGTACCCGGAGCAAACCCGAGCTGCCCCCTGAGCGTCGGGAGAACGAGCGTCGGGAGAACGAGCGTCGGGAAAAGGAACGTCGGGAAGCGGTGCGTCGGGAAGCGGCTCCACGCAAGGCCGTCCCGCATTTGACCCCGGCCGCACGCATCCAGATGCTGGCCGGAGATCCCAGCTTCATGACTTCGCTGGCGCGTGGCCTCACCGTGATCGAGGCGTTTTCCGGCAACCGCCATCAACCGACCACAGCTGTGCTTAGCGCCCAGACCGGTCTTCCTCGCGCGGCCGTACATCGCTGCCTCTATACTCTGCGGAGACTTGGATTTGTCGATAGCGACGACGAACGCCACTTCTATCTTAGGCCCAGTGTGCTCTCCCTCGGGTATTCCTACCTTTACTCCACGCCCCTGGCGAGCGCAGCTCAACCGCTACTGGAGCGGGTCAGCCGGCTCCTGGGCGAATCCTGTTCCATCGCCACGCTTGAAGGCGACAGCATCGTTTATGTGGCGCGATCGCCCGTTACTCGGATCATGTCGGTGGACCTTCGCGTGGGCAGTCGCTTGCCTGCCTTTTGCACCTCGATGGGGCGCGTCTTGTTGGCGAATGCTCCCCCGGAGAAGCTCCGTGGCTATGTAGCGCGACTGACCTTAACCCGCTACACGGATCGTACGATTGCCTCGAAAGACAAGTTGCTGCGCTTGCTGCACTTGGTGAAGCGTGAGGGTTACGCCATCGTGGATCAAGAGCTGGAAATCGGATTGCGTTCGATTGCTGTCCCGCTCCGAGATTCATCGGGTGCAGTCGTGGCTGCGCTCAATGCCAGCACCCACGCCCAGCGAGTTCTCCTGCAGGAGATGCAGACCAGGTTTCTGCCCGCTTTGCGTGCGACAGCACAGGAGTTATCCCTGCTGTTTGCTTCGCGCGCGGGCGCCCGCAGTTTTGCGCAACCTCCGGCGCACCAAGACCATCGCTAAGTTTTCGAGAAGGGTCGTTATCGCGAGGAAACACTGAAGAGCGAACTGGTTAAAGGACTTTGAGCTTTCGTCCGTTGCGCTAGCTTAAAGGGGGTACCCAGCATTGCGTCCGCGCTGTACGATGGCCGGTAGCTTTTGATGCTGCGGAGCGTGTCATGATACCTGCGCTAACGAACCTGGAACCTGAACCGATATGGAAGCACTTTGACAGATTGGCGGCAATTCCCCGCGCTTCCACAAAGGAGGCTGCAGCACGCGACTACGTCCGGGCGCTGGCCACAAAGCTGGGTCTCGAATCCGTACAGGACGATGTCGGCAATCTCGTGATCAGAAAACCTGCGCGGCCGGGACGCGAGGGAGCACCCATGGCCCTCTTACAGGGCCACCTCGACATGGTATGTGAGAAGAACGAGGGAACAGTTCATAACTTCGACGCCGATCCTATTAAGGTGGTAAAAGACGGCGACTGGCTGAAGGCAGATGGTACGACGCTGGGCTCCGATAACGGTGTTGGTGTGGCCGCCGCACTGGCCGTGATGGAGAGCAATGACATCGCGCATGGTCCGCTGGAGTTCGTTTTCACCATTGACGAAGAGACCGGACTCACGGGCGCTTCGGCATTTCCGGGTGGCTTGCTGAAATCAAAATATTTCCTCAACCTTGACAACGAGGAGAAGGGAACGCTCTGTATCGGTTGTTCAGGGGGTGTCAAGACGACTGCTCGACGTAAAGTTGGGCTTCGTCCTGCAGGCGCAGGATCGGCCTGGCGGATCAAGGTGGCTGGCCTGAAAGGTGGCCACTCCGGTGTCGATATCCATCAAGGCCGCGGCAATGCCCTGCGAATCATGGGTGGCGTCCTTCAGGTCCTGCTGGATCGCCTTCCGATCGAAATCGCCGAGATCAACGGTGGAAGCGCGCAGAATGCGATCCCGCGCGAAGCTGCGGCCCTGGTGCTGCTGAATCCCTCTCGCGAGAGTGAACTGAAATCGCTTGTCGCCACAGCCGAAGCTGGATACAAGGCTGACTTGGGAGGATTCGATTCCGGACTGCAGGTCACGGTCGAGAAAGCCGAACGCCCGGGAAAGGTGCTGGATGCGACGGACGCGAAACAAACAGTGGCGCTGCTCGCGAGCTTGCATCATGGCGTTCTGGCTATGAGCCCCGACGTTGCCGGCTTGGTCCAGACGTCCACGAATCTGGCGACTGTCAGTACCAAGGGGGATGTGGTGGAGATTGTTACCAGTCAGCGGAGTGCAATCGAAAGCAGCATGCTGGCTGCCGCCCGCATGGTTGCGACGGTATGCGGGCTGGCGGGGTTCGTAGTGGAGCACGGAGGCAAATACCCCGGCTGGAAACCGGAGCCCAACAGCGACATCGTGCACAAGCTCCAGGAGGTGCACAAGAAACTCTTCGGCGAACCGGCAAAGCTGATCGCCATGCACGCTGGTCTGGAGTGTGGCGTGATTGGCGAGAAATATCCCGGCATGCAGATGGTGTCTTTCGGTCCGACGATCGTAGATCCTCACAGCCCGAACGAGCGAGTGCAGATATCGTCTGTGGAGAGTTTCTGGAAGTACCTTAAGCTGGTGCTCGAGAACCTGTGAGCAGGAGCTGGGGGGGACGAGTCCCCAGCACATGATTGAGAGAACACGGCTCGGCCCTATCTGCCGAGCCGTCGCCACAGGCTAGTTGACAGTCATCTCTCCGTCGTCTCTCTGGATAGCTTCCAGTTGGCCGACGATCCATGCCTAATCGGGCCCACCACGTTTCCGCTATGGGCGTTATGCTCCGAACCCCTTCAACGCCAATTCGATCTGCTCAAGATGGTGCTCGTTGTGGGAAGCGACCTTGTCGAATTCGGCCTTCAGCGTTCGAACGCCCGTTTCGCTGTGAACGAACTCACGGTGGCCATCTATGTCATAGTGCAGACGAGCCTGATATATGATCCCAGCCCGGACTGCATCGTATATTCGCCGAGACAAATCGAGCGGCAGCCGTGAGTAGTCGAGTCCTGTTGCCCACGCATCCTGATCAAACGCCCAGAGCACTTGTCTGGGTTCGCTGAGGACCCGGCGGATTCGGTCGAATAAGACTGTCTCGGCATCAGCGAGGTGATGCAAGATGAACCTGACCGACCACTTGCCCGATCCATAATTTCGGTCGAGTTGCTCGTCGCTCAAGTCAAAGTACCTCAGCGTTTGATTCCTCGCCGCTTCGAGCCGCGTGACAATGTCCATTTCAATCCTCTCTGATTTCCAAATACGCTCTTGCGCCCTGCCATGAGAATAGGCGTTGCTCTAGGATAGCGGGTCATTTTCCACGTGCCCGGTATACTCAATCTAATCCAGCTGGAAGCAACGGTAACGTGAGAACCTCGTGTTCAAAGGGTTCGGCAATACAAATCCAGTACAAGAGTTTCTTGGTTTTACGTAAGCGGTTGGAAACGCAGGGGCAAAGAAATGGCTCCTCAGGTAGGACTCGAACCTACAACCCTCCGGTTAACAGTCATAATCCGTTCGCAACTCCAGATAGCGGCATACGCCAACATACAGAAAACAATGGCAACCAAGTTTGCAGGAGTGTACCCTTTAGCCTGCTTTGTTACCGACTTCATTCACAACTCATTCACACGCCTGTAGCCGAGCGGCTTGAGGATCTCAATCAGAGCTGGCACCATGGTTCGCATGATGGTGATGCACTGCTCTGGATGCTGAGTCACGCGAATCGTCAGAGTTCTCGCCGGGTCTGAATTCTCAACGATTTCATAGACCGAGCGAGAACCAGCGAAGATCGGGTGGATTTTCTCTTTCATGGACAGTTCCCTCCGAAGCGGCTTGATTTCCACTTCCGACCGCTATAAGATTCAGCGTGACGGGCAGACGTTGGAGCGTCCACCCGCCACTGACCCAAACCAGCACACAGGATGCTAGTCCGGGCTCCATTCAGATTAAACCATTCCACGTATAAATCCTGTGTGCGCTCACGGTCCCCTTCGACCGAGAAAAGAGGCGCATCGTGCTTGCATCGAATCCAAAGGAAACGCATTTTCTTCCCGTCCAACTCGTCACTCTGCCGAGCAGAATCTTCGAAGACTTCAGCCACGCTCACGAGTCGGCACGTGGCATCGCCCTGAAGACGAACGAGCCGGTGTTCATCGTCCGCTTCGAAGATCCGCACGGCGCGGCTTTCTTTTGCCTCGCTACTTCCGAACAAATCTCAACTCCATGCAGCTACCTGACGTCGGTTGCCGTCGTGAAAGTCGGGCAGTCGTGATCCGCACTGCGGTGACGCTCGTTATCGTCGCGGCATGGTCCGCGCTGGCAACGCTGGTAATCTGGCAAACAGTAACCAGTTCCCGGGCCATCTTCCCCCAGTAGTACCGGCCCGGTCGGCCCGGAGAGTGCGCCGAGGGTTGCTCTGCTCGCACAGGAAGGGTGGAGCAACCTCTCCGGGCTCACTGCAACAATCCTTCGCGCCGATAACAGTACGGCAGTTGACCTTCCCACCACTCGCGCTGCTCGGAGAGATACCGGATTCTCTGGCCGTTCTCCGGGTCCGCCATCATTTCGTCAAGACGTTCCAAGCGATCCCGTACATACTCCGTGGTCAGCTTGTCGAAGTTGCGATTGAATTTCAGTTCCGTGCTCACGGCTCTATACCCCACTTCGTTCTCAGGCTTCGGATTACCTGCTCGTCTGAGATTTTGAATGCGCCAGGGTCCGCACATTCGCTGCTCTGGCACATTCGCGGCTTCGATTCCTTGATCGGTGGCGCTGGCCGTATCGTTGCATCGTGCGCGGCTTTTTCCAGCGCGGCGCTCCAAACTACCTTTTCCCCACGAAGCAACTGAGAAGAGAAGTCCATAGCAATCTCCCCCACCTAGAAAGGTAGGAGCGGACGGGCTCTAACCGTCGCGCTCCCCCCCATTGCTGGCAAACCACCAGCGGGCCGGCGCATTTCATGACCACGCTCGCCGAAGGCGTGTGACGAAGGAAGAGAACGGCAAACCTTCGTCTGGCTTCGCGGCGCACGGTCCGATTGGCTGAAACCGCTCGCAGACCGCTCAGGACTGCGAACGAAAAGTACCAACCGTCCTTGACGGGCGAAAGGAGGAATGGAACGCCCCCGCCGCGCAAAGAATCCGAAAATTCATGCTGGCCCTTGCAGGCCGCCCGCCAGTGCCACCCGCACTTGATGAATCGCAAGCCGTGCGCGATGCCCAGCAACTTTCCAGCCGCGATACTGATCCTCAAGCGAGCCGATGAGGCTCGACAGCGGCAAGATTTCCGCCAGCAACGCCTCCCGCTGCTCGCTCAACTCCTCCCGCTTCCGCTCGTATTCTTCTTCTGGCAGCGAGTCCGCATAGTTGATTTGGGTCCGCGAAACCTCCAAACCCTTATCCAGTTCCCGCATTGCTAAGTCCACGGCTGTCCGCTTCTCCCACAATGGCCCAGCCTGCCCCCGCGCTTCGACCAGGCGTGCTCCAACGTCTCGAAGCTGCTCATCGCAGTGCCGTCCTTCCGCAAGAGCCGCTTCAAGCTGCGCATCTAAACTCTTAGCGAACTCCGCGACCAGCACCGCTTCGCCTTCTGCTACTTGCTGTCTTGCCATATCCGCTGTTGTGGTCATGCGTCACCTCTCCGATAAAACTCGCTGTGAATTTTGTTCAGCTTTGCCAGCGTCAACCCTTTGTCGGCGGTCTTCTGCCCCGCGGGACGCCTCAAGATCGTGATCGAGCCGTCGCCATTCTCTTGCGCTTGGAACTCTTCTATCGAGAATCGGGCGATGGCTTTGTTGTCAGCATCCATGACGTGCAAATACCGACAGTCTTCGACCTTCACTGTGCTGCCGTCCATCTGGCAGTCACAGCGAACGCGATGGTTGGCCGGAAAAGTAGCCTGCGTAAGCACCGCTTTAGCCGCGTCAGACACGATGCAATCCTGAGTGCTGCTGTGATGACTGATTCTCCGTTGCTGGCATCTGGTAATCACCGCTGCACCTCGAACGCTTGGGTTCCATCGGGGTTGCTTCTATCGGCCTGAATTTCTCTCGCCGTGATCCTTTCCGGCAAACGAGAGACGGGCTGCTTGTATTCAGGAACGGAAGTCGATGCTGGTGACTTCGCCGACTCCATACCGACCTCACGAGCAGCGGGTTGGTTAGGACCTTCACTACCGACGATGCCTGCGCCTTGCGGTAGAGCGGTCAATGGATCCGGCGAAGTCTCCGTCACCTGATCGTGCTGCCGGACGGCAGGCAGTTCTCTGGAAAGCGGCAAGCCTTCCGGGTCGTGCTCTTGTTCTTTCATTTGCGTTTGCTCCATTTCTGCGGCATTCGCCGCCAGTTGAAATCTCTAAACAATGCGCCCTGGCCCATCGCTCAAATGCGCCCAGGCCCACATCCCCGCCCGTGACCCGCTGCGCATAACGAACGGCTCTAAGCTGTAGCGCAACGCGTCGCACGCGTGGTTATCCTTGTCCACAAGTTCCGGCAATACATCGCCGGTTTGCCTGTCAACTCGGTAACGATATTTCCCCAACTCGTCCCAGGTGTTCTTGCAACTGGGATGAACCACAATCTTCTGGGACTTGATAAACGCGATGCCGTCTTCGACTGACCCTTTCCATTTTTCACACGCCTTCGCCTGGATGCCCTCTGGCTGCATAGGTGAAGGACGGAGCTGGCTGATCGTCTCCGGACGGGCATTGTCGCAGCGTGCCGGATAGTTCCGCGCCTCGGGAATGTCGCGCAGAAACTTCAAAGCCAGATCCTGCGACTCGACATGCTTGCCCCAGGATTCCTTCTCGATGTAAATCGTCCGGAGTCGCTCGGAACACCACACCTTCAGCATCACCGAGGGGTCTGCGGCGAAACCAAAATCCACGCCCAGCAGGAAATCCCCCCACTCCCGACGCCGCGCAACCGGGTCTTCCGGCAACGTCAGCACGCCGCGCTCGTAACGCCCGCCATACACAACGCTGGAATTGAGCACCTTGCACTGCCCGGCGTAGACGTTCAGATACTCTTCCGGGTCCGTGTCCGCCATGTACTGGCGCGTCACCTTCAGCGCTTCGGACAGCCAAGGATTGTCGTTATAGTTAAACTTCCTCACGATCGCATCCGGAGGCGGCGCGTTGGCTACAAACTTTTGATAGATGAAATCGTCTTCCTGCGATGGATTGAAGCTGACCCAGATTTCGCTTCCTGACTTGCGAATCGTCGGCTCCAGATGGTTCCAACTCGAACGCGAAATGTTATAAGCCTCTTCCACCCAGGCGATGTCAAACGACTCCGCACTCTTGACACCTGCCGGGTCCGAAGCTAGACCCGCGAAAACAAACTCGGCGCCCGCCTTGCTGCGAATGACCTGAAGTTGGACTTCGAAATAACGCTGCAGCCTGAGACCGATGATCCGCTCCCGCAAAAGCTTGTGCACCGAGTCCCGCATGCTCGCCTGCCACTCTCTGCAGCAGTAAACCTGCAGCGGCGACACCGCGGCGATCAGCAGCAAGGCTCTTGCACAATTCCAACTTTTGCCGCTGTCCCTTCCTCCGTAGGCGATTTTCAGCCGACCCCGCTCGAACAAGTATTGGAAGCCGTCCGGAAACAGCGTCAACCCACGCGCATCCTTCACCACGGCTGGGTTACGAATCAACCCGCCTTCCTCAGCGCACTGAACGAATCCAAGCCTCAGCACCGGACGTGGACGTTCCAGGGCGTCATTCGCAGCTAGTTCGGCGGCTGTAGCCAATGGCAACTTGAACCCAGCCGGAGGATCGTATTCGGCCAGGCAGTACCGGTAATCAGCAGCCTGCGCCAGAGTGAACAGCGGACGATCAGGCCCTTCAGCCTTCACCTGCAGCGCGTCTTTTATGCGGCTGACCCTATCCAGCAGTTTCATCAAGCACCCGCTCTTCCGGCAACGTGGAAGCCACTTCTAGGCCAAGTTGTTTCTCCAGTTTCGCCAGCTCGCCCATGATGATGTTGTCTTCAAACGCCCGCAGGTAGGCGTAATGCAGCCCCTTGGCGGCCTGCGCTACTTGAGGGTCTAGCTTTCCAACCCGAACCTCAGCCAGCATCTGACTGAGCATCTGCATGCTTTCCGCGGGACTCGTAGGCCCTGGCAGGTACTGCAAAGGCGGCCAGCGGCCATTCCTGCGGCTGTTGCCCCCCTTTCGCGCGTTGGCATCGTGCATGCCAGGCGTGTGCACGGCACATAAGTCCGTGAAACGAATAGCCGGCCAGCGGCACGGCTTGCCTTCCTTCGTCAACGCCGAGCACCCACGCGCCAAAAAAGGGACCTTTTGACCGCGCTTTACAGTCTTTTTTTGCTCACCGGACATTTTTTCCTCAGTCTTTTTACTCACAAATCATTCACGCCATCGTTTCAAGCTTGTATCCATGCGGCTCCCAGTGAGGTACGTCTGATTGCAATTCAGATGCTCTCCCAATCCAGGCAAGTCCTGTGCTAGCGAAAAACGCTCGGACGGAACTCTCATGCATGCGTCATGCGGGACTGGAAACTGGAAACTAACCCTAGGAAAGACAGTTAGTTTCCACTTCTGAGTCTGGAAAATAACCCTCAGACTCGGAAACCCCTTTAGAGGGGGGTTTCCGGTCTGAGTATCTGCGTGGAAAGAAACTGGAAACCTAGTTTCCACAAATCTTCCATTTTCAGAGGTCATATCTCCTCGTCAGTGCCTGTGTTCTGCTCGCCCAGCCACTTGTTAACTGTCGTATGGGAGACTCCTAGAATTCTGGCAATCTCGCGGTTCTTCTTTCCATGGTTGCGGAGTTCCCAAGCTTCCGCGATTTTTGCTTCACGATCTGGGGCTACTGGTCGACCGCCCTTACTTTGGAGATAATCCGCGAGCGGCAGTGCGTCACCCGGCTTCACGACAACCTGGAATTGTCCGGCTTGATCGAGGTGCGGCCTGCCTTCAATGATGAAGGGCGGGCAAGGCTGAAAATCCCGCGATTTGCAGTTCTCGACATAGATGCGGTTGCGGGCTGGGTCAATTTGCCGGACACCCCAGACTGTCGCTGGCATGGCTCCCAGGTCTGTACTGCCGCGAAGAATGTTTTCGAGACTCATGAATTGCGCGGACTCGAAACTCTTCGGCGAGTGGTGACAGCCGACGATTGTCTTTGCTCCTGATCCGAGCAAACGAAACATTTCATCGCTGAATATTCTTATGCTTTCCGCATCGTTCTCGCTTCCGGTCGTAAACCTCACCACGGAATCTAGGAAAATGTCCGAGCCTTCAATGGCTGCCAACATCCGCGGGTCCATCAATTCGATTTGCTCTCGGGAGGAGAGTGTGCGAATCAGGAGCCGATCCGAGCGGGCGAACTCTTCAAGGTGAAACATCTTGACGCGCGCCCAGAACGGCCCAATGGAACTTTCGGGAATGAGATAGACCACGCGCTGGGATTTGCGGGTGACCGGGAAGCGCTCATCGCCGAAGAGATGAGATTCTTCGAGTAGCGCCTTTGCCATCGACAACATGATCCAAGTCTTCCCTTGGCCAGCAAGACCCGCGACCAGCGTGACGCCTGCCTCTTGCAAAAAGCCGTGAATCGCAAATGTTAATGGTGGGGCATTCTCTAATTCTTCCTGTGTATGAAAGATGCCGCGCCAGTTCTGCCCGTCGCCACTTGTGGCCAGCACTTCTTGCATCTCCGCCAGGATCTCCCGCCTGTTTTCGACACGCCTCGCACTGTCAAGCCGGCCCTTGAGCAAATCGAATTTCCGATCTCGGAGCGAAGCATCGAGCCCGCGGATGTAGGCTTGGAAGTTTGCCGGCACTCCGTTCTCGACTAGAACGGAGAGCTCGGCCGCCTCGATCTTTTCCCCGAGCCAAGCGGAAACCGAAACGATATCGGCGCATTGTCCGTCTTCGTTCAATTGCTGGATCGCTGAGAACACTTTCCTGTGAAGGGTCAGCAGGAATTTATCCGCTGTCAGACCGGATGCGTCTTTCCAAAGCGAGGGCTCCTCGAGTAGGGCGCCAAGAATCCCTCTCTCCAAACGCACCCGGCCTTCAGCGTCGTAGCTGGCCGCCTTCAAGCATTCCCTCCGGCGAACTGCTCGGGATTTATATTGGCCAGCGTTGCCAGGTATTCCCGCTCGGACTGCTCTGCGATCTTCGTGATCCGCAATTGATGCTGGTCAATATGCTGCTCGATTACGGCACGGACGAGAGCCTGCAGCGTAGTCGGTGGAAGTGCATCGACTTCCACCGACTGCCCCCGGAAGTCTTTCGCGTGACTGTTGCCTTCGCGTTTTGTCGGACGTGTCGGAAGTTGATAGCGTTTGATCTGCTCCGGGGTTACGGCAATGCGTTCAAACGTCACATCGGCGTCCGGAGCATAGCGGCGAATCTTGCTCTGCACGTCTTTCCAGATCCATAAGCCGCTAGGGTCCTGATCACCGAAGTAGTACAGATACGCGGGCTTGCCTTCGGCTTCGATGCTTTCAGCCGCGCCATGTACAAAGTCTTTAGATGGGAAACCTTTGACCACCATCAGCGGCACATCCCACTCTGCGGTGATCTCGTATAAGACACCGGCGAGCGCTTCCTTCTCGCACCAAATTTCACAGTAAGCATCTTGATCCGCCCACAGGTCGCGACGGTAAGTCTCCTTCGTGCGGATGAGCGCTTCCTCAACCGAAGAGTAGGATCGCGGCTTCCGCATCCACCGGGTACTATCTGCAACCCAGGCCCACGGCAGATCGCCGTCTTCCCGCATCTGGCCAGCCAACCGCACAACAATGCCCTGATATGCGGCTTCTGTCTTTGGAACCGAGCCCGCACTTACTAGCTGGTAAAAAAGCTGTCGGATCGTTTGCGGATGGTACTTCTGGAGAGTGAGGTAGATTTGCGCTCTCAGCTCTTGCATCTCCGCTTTGGTCCGTCGCGTCATTTTGTTGAGCATGCCTCACTAATTCGCTCACGGTTTACCTGAGATAGTTCGCCTGTGCGTGCCAACCGAATCCAAGCCTTCGCCAGTTCTGCCCTATCGCCCTCATCCGGTCGATAGGGCGCGGTCTCCATATGCAGATTTGCAGGCGGATGGCTGGTTTGATTGTTCTCAGCCACGGCTGATCTCCCGCTGCTGTTCTGTCGATGCGACGCGTGGTTGAAAGCCTTCCGCGACGATTCGGCGGATCTCGCGTGTCGGGATATACAATCGCGACCCGATTCTGTAGCAATCGACCTCACCTCTCAGGGCTTTCCGACGCCAGAGCCATTCGCCCATCCCCCCAGACATGTCCTTCGCGCCCTTGCAAGTCGTGACCGGCTCGCCCAGCGGCACCTTCTGACCTCGAGTTCTGATTTGATGGTTCATCTTCCCGCCTTTCGGATGTATTGATCTAGGCCGTGAGAGCTGCAGCGGATGCTGCGCCCGTTCCGCCGGATGAAGGGCAAATGCTTCTGGTTGCGGTAGAGCCACTCCGGGCTCTGTCCGATGCGACGCGCGCCTTCAGGCACATCTACAAGCACGTCGCCGCTTGGCACGGCGGGCTCTGAAGCCCCCCAGAGACGGCTTAAGGCCTGGAGTTCGACCGTCCGCAGTTCCCCCAAGAACCTTGGCAGCTCTTCGTGGGGAAGATCGCCAACCAGGGCGGCGAGTTTTTCTAGATGTTCTTGCATTCTTAACACTGCTTGCTATAATAAGTCATGCGAAGTGAAGATTCACATGCACTAGACAAAAGCGTGACACGATTCCTTCCGATACTCATTCCGGGCGTTGGATTGAAACCTGTAGGCAAGGGATTCCTTGATGCGAGAACTGGCGTCTCCGCTGGAGCAGTGTTTTTCCAGAAGGGATCTAAGTTGGAAACGGGTCCCACGGAAATTCATCCGGTCATGGAGTTCGTCGTCCCCAAAGTCACACCGAAGCGGTTCGCCGCGATGGCGAAAATGTTCACACTTGCCGCTGGAGAGAAAATCGACTCCCTCATCTTGAAGGATCAATTGCCGCATTTATTCAGCGACTATTTCCCAGAGAACATGGTGAACGCTTTGGTTCGCACAGCCCTAGATAGGCCGCGGGACTTTGCTGTGCGCTGGCTTGAGCCGATGTTCAACAGGGAAATCGGTGCAGCGCGTTTAGTGATGTGGTCTCGTCCCGGCCGAATCTTTCAGCCCGCGATCTATTGCCCGAATGAGGAAACTGCGCTGTTCGTTCATTTGCTATTCGCGGGCATCAGCGCATGTCTCGGCTGTGGGAAATTGTTCACGCCCCACCGGCCGAATCAGCTTTATCACGATTTACTTTGTGCCAATCGCCATCGCAAAAGACGGGAAAGACAGCGAAGGACCAACGGAGGAAAGGAGAGATGAACACCATGGAAAATACACAGGAAAAATCGAGTCAAGTCCGCGGAGACGGGTGCGTGTATGTCCGCGGAACGACGTATTGGGTCGCGTTTTACCGGAACGGGAAATTGATTCGCGAATCTGCGAAAACCAGCGACCATGATAAAGCCCTGAATCACTTGAGGAAATGCACCAAAGCCGCGGCGAAGGCCGAAGGCGCCGGCCTGGATTATATGACCTCGAAGTCCCGCAAGCGCACGATCAGCGAGCTCGTCGCCGCACTGAGAACACATTTCGAGATTGAAGGGAAGGCATCGCCGCAGGCCCTTTCCAATTTTCGGCGTGTCGATCAAGACTTTGGCTCCTATCGGGCAACGGCACTGACAGGCGAAGAAGTCGATGCATACATCAAGCAGCGCCAGGACGCGGGCGACAAGAACGCGAGCATCAACCGGACAACGCAACTCCTGAAGCAGGCTTATGTGTTCGCCAAATTCCCGGAGCAACTGATTCCGGGCATCCGCAAGCTGTCGGAGAAGGGCAACGAGCGCAAAGGCTTTTTCTCACCGGCAGAGATTGAACGCGTGATTGAGAACCTTCCGAAGTACCTGCAGCCGTTCACGCGGTTTGGTTGGCTGACGGGCATGAGGAAAGGCGAAATCTCCTCGCTGGAATGGGCGGACGTTGACGGCGACGTGATCGTGCTGCAGGCCGAAGACGCGAAGAACGGCGAAGCCCGGACGATTCCAATCGAAGGCGAGATTGCGGAAGTGGTAGAAGAGTGCCGCAAGGCCCGCGAGATTCGCCGCCGAGGGCAGGTGGTGACCATCAGCAGTTTGCTTTTCCACACTCCGTCAGGGGATCCGGTTCGCGAATTCCGCAAGTCGTGGCGTCGGGCATGCTGCAAGGCTGGCGTGGGTGAGATGGTTTGCCCAACGTGCGCGCTCGCCGTGGATGAGAAGCGGCACTGCGCAAAGTGCGGCGCTGACTTCAATCCTGATGAACTGAAATACGTCGGAAGGATATTCCACGATCTCCGCAGGAGCGCGGTGAGGAACATGACGAAGGCAGGCGTGCAACGACACGTAGCGATGTCGATCTCCGGCCACAAGACGGAGAGCATGTTCGAGCGGTACAACATCAGCGACGTGACGGATCAGCGCGCCGCCCTTCGCCAGACTCAGCAGTACGTCAGGACCGTGAAAGAGAACGTCGCGGTCATGGCAGCAGGCAAGTGAGAACATTCACAATTCATGCACAAAAGCCAAAGGGCACCCGATGCTGGGTGCCCTAAGTTATTGAGAAATTGGCTCCTCAGGTAGGACTCGAACCTACAACCCTCCGGTTAACAGCCGGATGCTCTGCCATTGAGCTACTGAGGAGTGGGAGCACGCTTGCGTGCTTGACTTATCAACAAAATCATATCAGAGCCTGCCGCAGATTGGAACCTCGCGCGGCGGCTGCTAGTGCGTCGGTCGTTACGTCCCGAGCAGCACGCTCGCTGACGCTCGTTGTTCTGATAACGTTCTGCTAACCTAATCCTCAGCGTCTCGTCCACAACAGAAGTGCACAACAAAAGTGAGGTGTTATGCGGGGAGGTTTGTGTTTGCCGACTGTTTTCCTGATTCTTCTCGTTGGTGTTGTTGCTCTCGTCTATGCAGAGGATTCCCGCGGCGGGGATTCCGCCGCTCCTTCCATTCCGGCCGGTCCTCCGAAAGCCAAGCTAGCTCCGGTCGAGGAGACGGTGCAGGGTCACAAGATCGTCGATCCCTACCGCTACCTGGAAAACCCGAATGATCCCGACACCAAGCTCTACGTCGAGCAGGAACTCAGCTACACACGCACCATCCTTGACCCGCTTCCCGGACGCGACAAGATCAATGCCCGCCTGTCGCAATTGCTCGAGATTGGCGCCGTCGGTGCTCCGCAGATGGGTGGCAGGTATTACCTCCATACCCGCCGCGAAGGGAACCAGAACCAGCCCGTTCTTTACGTGCGCGAGGGGTTAAACGGCAACGACCACGTGTTGCTCGACGTCAACAGCCTCGCGGCCGATGGGACGATTGCCCTCGATTGGTGGTATGCATCGGAAGACGGCAAGTACGTTGCCTATGGCACGTCGCCGAGTGGATCCGAGGTCAGCACCCTGCGCGTGATCGAGACCGCCAGCGGCAAACTGTTGCCCGATTCGATTGAACGGACACGGGCCGCCAGCCTCGCCTGGAAGCACGACGACTCCGGATTCTTCTATACCCGTTATCCCAAGAAGGGAGACGTTCCCGAGGGGCAGGAAGTGTACCATCGGCATGTGTTCTATCACGCGCTGGGCGCCGATCCGGCGACCGACCCGCTGATTTTCGGCGAAGGCCGCGACCCGGAGTGGTGGCCGGATGTCAACCTTTCGGAAGACGGACGCTGGCTGCTGATTAACGAGGAGCAGGGCTGGACGAAAACCGAGATGTTCCTGAAGGATCTCACTTCGAAAGATCCCCCGCTCGAAATCACCGCCGGCAAAAATTTCCTTTACGGGGCCGACTTCTTTGAGGGCAAACTCTACATCACCACCAACGAAGATGCACCCCACTATCGCGTCTTTGTCGCCGACGCGGCCAATCCTAAACGCGAAAACTGGAAAGAAATAATCCCGCAGACAGACGCTGTGCTGCAGGGCGTGAGCGTGACCGGCGGCAAGTTGCTCGCGCAGTACGAACACAACGCGACTTCTGAACTGAAGTTGTTCGGGCTCGACGGCAGGAAGCTCGCCGATATTTCCCTGCCGGCCATCGGAGATGTTTTCAGCGCCTCCGGCCGGTATGATCGCAATGAGATTTTTTTTGGCTTCCAATCCTTCTCCGTGCCACCGTCGATCTACCGCGTGGATTTAGCCGACGTGAAGAGCGCGCTTTGGGCCAAAGTCGAAGCGCCTTCCATCGATCCTTCCGCCTATAACGTCCAGCAGGTTTGGTACGCCTCGAAAGACGGGACGAAGGTCCCGATGTTTGTAGTCGGAAAGAAGGGAATCGAGAAGAATGGCAAGAACCCAACCTTGCTGTACGGCTACGGCGGTTTTAACGTCTCGCTGACGCCAACTTTCAACCGCAGCATGTATCTCTGGATGGAGCACGGTGGCATTTACGCCGTCGCCAATCTGCGCGGCGGTTCCGAATTCGGCGAAGACTGGCATCGCGCCGGCATGTTGGAGAAAAAGCAGAACGTTTTTGACGACTTCATCGCTGCCGGCGAATACCTGATCGCACAGAAATACACTGACCGCGATCACCTCGCTATCTACGGCGGCTCGAACGGTGGCCTGCTGATGGGCGCCATGATCACGCAGCGCCCGGACCTGTTCCGTGCCGTGGTCTGCGCCGTCCCGCTGCTCGACATGCTGCGCTACCAGAACTTCCAGATCGCGAAACTTTGGATCCCGGAGTACGGCTCCGCCGAAGACGCCAAGCAGTTCGAATGGCTGTATGCGTACTCGCCCTATCATCACGTGAAGCCGGGGCAGGAGTATCCCGCCATCCTCTTTATGACGGGAGATACGGATACGCGCGTCGATCCCATGCACGCCAAGAAAATGGCCGCGCTCATGCAAGCCGAAGCCAAGAACGGCGCCAGCACCGACAGGCCGATTCTGCTGCGCATCGAGACCAAGGCCGGTCACGGCCAAGGCAAGCCGGTTACCAAGCAGATCGAAGAGAGTACCGATATGTACTCATTTCTGTTCTGGCAGCTGGGAATCAAACCATAGCGAGCGATGTAGAGGGAGTCCAGACCGAGCGAAGCTCGGCAGTTGCCTGTGATCAAAGCAATTTTAGATTCGCTATAGGAGCAAATAGTCGCTCGGCATCCGCGCCGGCGGCACGCCCCAACGTTGCCCCGACGTTATAAGATAGGCGCAAAGGATGGAGCCGATTCCGCAAGTGGCAGCTTCCGATTCATATCCCCCGGTGCAGGAGGAAGTGGCCCGACTCGCCGGCTCGCCGCAAGTCCGCGCTGCATTCGACCGTTTTCGCTCACAGGAATCACAGTTCGCGCTCTGGCAGATGGAAGCGACTCGGGTTGCCGCACCTCCCTTCGGAGAGGCCGCACGTGGCGCCTGGCTGGCCGACCGCTTTCGCGAACTCGGGCTCGTCGACGTGCAGGTGGATGAGGTCGGCAACGTGTTCGGCGTTCGTCCCGGCTATGGAAACCGCTTCGTTGCGCTCAGCGCTCATATTGATACGGTGTTTCCCGCGGCGACGCCGTTGAACATCCGGCAGCAGGGCAGTCGCTTGTATGGTCCGGGAGTTTCCGACAACGGCGCGGGCATTGCGGCGATGCTGGCTGTGGCCAGCGTGCTCGGCAGCGCGCGAATTTCGCATGCGCTGCCGTTTGTGTTCATCGGCAACGTCGGGGAAGAAGGCGAAGGCGATCTGCGCGGCATGCGCCACGTTTTCGCCACGCCGCGCTGGCGCGACGCGATTGCCTACAGCGTGGTTGTCGACGGCGCCGGAGCGGACACGGTGGTGGCTGAGGCCTTGGGCAGCCGCCGCTTCGAGGTGATCGTGCGCGGTCCGGGCGGGCACTCCTGGAGCGACTTCGGCGCGCCCAATCCGATTATCGCGCTCTCTCGTGGGATCGAGATCTTCAGCCAAACGCCGGTTCCCGCCTCACCGAAAACGACGTTTAATGTCGGCGTGATTCGGGGCGGGACCTCCGTGAACTCCATCCCGGAATCCGCCAGCATGCGAGTCGATCTGCGCTCCACGTCGACAGCGGAAATTGACCGGCTGGAGCGGGCCCTGCGTATCGCGCTGGATCAGGCGGTAGCATCGGAAGATCGGGCCGCTGCCCAGCACGGAACACGGAAGCCGCAGGTGGTGCAGAGCGAATTCGTCGAGATCGGAAATCGTCCGGCGGGTGAACTGGCGCGGGATGCGCGGCTTCTGAGGGTGATTCGCGCCGTCGATGCGCAATTGGGCAACACGGCGCAGGTGCAGCGGGCGTCGACCGACGCCAACATTCCGCTTTCGCTCGGTCGCGAGGCCATCGCCATCGGTGGTGGCGGCTCCGGCGGCGGCGCCCACACGTTGCAAGAATGGTTCGACTGTAATGGACGAGAACTCGGACTAAGGCGCATTCTGCTTACAATGCTGACACTGTCGGGAGCAGGCGAATGATGATGCGAATCGCTCCGATTTTGCTACTGCTATTGTCTGTGGCCACCGGCGTCTTGGCGCAGAGCAGCGTCTCAGCTCAGGGTACTCCGCCGAGCGCTCAGAAGACGAAAGCGGACCTGATTTTTACTCACGGCAACATCTATACCGGCGTGGTCGCAGCGGCGTCTTCTTTGGGGATGGAAAAGCGCGCGGAGGCGTTGGCGGTGGTTGGCGACCGCATCCTCGCCGTGGGCGCGCGCGACGAGATCATGAAGTGGAAGGGGCCGGAGACAAAGATCGTTGACCTGGGTGGCCACTTCGTCATGCCCGGATTTAATGACGCCCACATGCACCTGGCCGAGGCTGGTCTGGAGAAGATGAACGTGAACCTGGTCGGCGCCAAGACAATCGACGAGTTCCGCGAACGCTTGCGGGCCAAGTGTGAAGCCGCCGCGCCCGGAGAATGGGTGGTGGGCGAAGGCTGGGACGAAACTCTCTGGCCGGTTAAGGTTCTGCCCACGCGCTGGGATCTCGATGAAGTGAGCGGCAAACATCCGGTGTACCTGGTACGCGTCGACACACACCTTGCGGTGGCCAACACGCGCGCCTTGATATTGGCCAGCATCACTGTTGCCAGTCGCGATCCGGAGGGTGGAAAGATCGATCGCGATGAATCCGGCACGCCTAACGGAATTTTACGCGAGCAAGCGGAACGCTTGGTGCAGGCGGTGATTCCCAAACCAACGCGCGACAAGCGTCGGCAGGCCATCGAGCTGGCGCTTGCGGATCTGGCGAGTCACGGCATCACCTCCGCGCAGGACTTCTCGCAGTGGGAAAATTTCCAGATTTACGAGGAACTCGAGCACGAGGGAAAGTTGACGGCGAGGATTTCCGAGTGGCTGCCCTTCGACGACTCGGTCGAAGAGTTGAACCGCAAACGCAACTCGCATCCCGCCTCCGACAACATGCTGCGCACGGGAATGCTGAAAGGCTTCATGGATGGTTCGCTCGGCTCGAAGACTGCCGCGTTGCTGGAGCCCTACAGCGATGATCCGAAGAATAGCGGTCTGCCTCAATACGATGCGGCCAAGCTGAATGCAATGACGAAGGAGCGGGTGCTGGCGGGATATCAGATCGGCTTCCACGCCATCGGCGACAAAGCCGTCCAGTTGGCGCTCGATGCCTTTGCCGAGGCGGAGAAGGCGGCAAAAGAAGCCAAGGTGAAGACAGCCGACGGTGGCAATTCCAATGATTACCGGCTTCGTATCGAGCACGCGCAGGTCACCACGCCGCAGCAGATTCTGCGTTTCAAAGAGCTCAAGGTGATCGCGTCCATGCAGCCGAGCCACCTGCTCACGGATATGAACTGGGCGGAGTCGCGTCTGGGGCCGAAGCGCGCCGAGCATTCCTACGCCTGGGCTGAATTCGTTCGTCACGGCGTGGTACTGGCCTTCGGCACGGATTATCCGGTCGAACCGGTAACGCCGTTTCGCGGGCTCTACTCGGCTGTTACGCGCACGAGCGAAGACGGAAAGAAGAGTTACTATCCCGAGCAGAAACTGAACATCGAGCAAGCAATCGCGGCCTACACGACGGGCGCGGCCTTTGCCGAATTCGCCGAAAAGCAAAAAGGCAAGCTGGAACCGGGCATGCTCGCCGACTTCGTCGTTCTCGATCAAGACATCACCGCTGCGCCGCCGCCGAAAATTCTGGAGTCAAAAGTTCTGCGTACAGTGGTCGGTGGCAAGACCGTGTGCGAGGCCAAGTAGAATCGGTGATCGGATCACGAGTTCTCCCATGACTTTGAAAGAACGGGAACGCGCGTTCCTGATTGGTGCTCCATTGGCGATTCTCCCCGCGCTGTGCGTGCTTCCTGCTACGGTGTTCCTGGTGATGATTCCCCGAGTCGCGCACGCGCGGCTGATTGCGCTGCTGGTATTGCCGGCCTGCGCGCTCGTGGGCAGTTTCGGGCTTTGGAAGCTCGCGCTGGGCGCGGTCCAGAAGCCATGGGGGATTTTCAATGTGTTCAGTTTTGGAGCATTGCTGGTTTTGCTGGTCATCGCTGGCTATACCGGATTGTTCCTGGCGCTGATGACGCTGAAACTCTAGGGCACGGGAGACTTGAATTCCGAAATCCCCCTCCGCAGCGCCTAAAGGCGCTTCCGCAGGGTGCCGCTTTTGGCATCGCTAAAGCGATGCCCTGATACGAACCACCTTGGGTCACAGATTCTACGCCCACCCCTCAACCCGAACCGCGTTTTCTGCGTCTAACTTGTTTGGCCGCCTTTAAACCGATCCCTGCCTGGGGCGAAGGTATAATAAAAAGTTGGGCAGTCTTAGGAGGTAGGAAATGGATTCGCGCGAAAGCGCCTTTTGGGTGCGTCTCAAAGCCAACCGTTGGGCGTACACGTTTACGATTCTAGCCACGCTGGCGGTTGGAATTCTGATTGGCACCATTGTTTCTTATGGAGTGAAGGGCAAGGAGGGCCAGAAGTCGTCGGATGCGACCCCGCTGACGATTCCCGCGCCGCAGCAACTCTCCAATGTCTTCTCTCAGATTTCCAAGCAGCTGGAGCCGAGCGTGGTGAACATCAATACCGAGTCGACCATCAAGAACCCTCATCGCAGGGGGCGCTCCATACATCCCGATCCAGACCAGGATCAGGGCAACGGCGAAGACGACAGCCCGTTCCAGGATTTCTTTGACAAGTTCTTCGGCGGCCCGAATGGTCAAGGCGGCCCAGACGGGGGCACCATACGCCAACGCTCGCTCGGGTCCGGCGTGATTGTGGATTCGAAGGGCTACATCGTCACCAACCGCCACGTGGTCGAGAAGGCAGACCGCATTCGCGTGAAGTTGCAGGATGATAACCCGGCTTCTCCGGGCCGTGATGCCAAGTTGATCGGCATGGACCAGGAGACCGACCTGGCAGTGATCAAGATTGATATGGATCGTCCGCTGCCGGCCGCCAAACTCGGCAACTCCGACGGCATGGAAGTGGGCGACTGGGTGCTCGCCATCGGCAGTCCCTTCGGACTGCAGGAGACTGTGACCGCTGGTATCGTGTCGGCGAAGGGACGCAACATCGTCCCCAACCGGCAGTTCCAATCTTTTATTCAAACCGACGCCGCGATCAACCCGGGCAATTCCGGTGGTCCGCTGGTGAATATGGCCGGTGAGGTCATCGGCATCAATACTGCGATTCTCACTGAGACGAGTTCGTATGCGGGCGTGGGATTTGCCATGCCTTCGAACACGGTGGCACTGGTCTACAACCAGCTGATCGGGCCGGAACACCGGGTTGCGCGTGGGTCCATCGGCATCGAGTTCTCCGCCCAACCGAATCCCGCGATCGCGCATATTTACGGAGCGGGTGTGACGGTATCGAACGTCGTATCCGGCAGCCCAGCCGAGCAAGCGGGCCTGAAGATCGGCGACACCATCACCTCCGTCGACGGCAAGGACGTGAAGAGCGGCGACGATCTGGTGGCGGACATCGCTTCCCGCAAGCCGGGCTCGAAGGCCAAGCTCGCCTTTGTGCGCAACGGCAAGAAGGAAGACGCGACGGTGACCATCGCCGATCGCTCGAAACTGTTCGCCGCCCGCCTGGGCGAAGAAGACGAAAACCAGAGCGAGGAAGCTCCCAAGGCCAGCAAGTTCGGGATTACGGTTCGGGGCATTACTTCCGATCTTGCCGATCGCCTGGGTGTTGCCGCGGGCAAGGGCGTAGTGGTGCAGGACGTGAAGCAGGGATCGTTCGCCGAAGATCTCGGCCTGAATCGAGGCGACGTGATCCTGGAAGTGAACAAGCAGCCCGTGAACAATACCGAAGACTTCACCAAGATCGAGTCGGCGCTGAAAAGCGGGCAGGATGTCGTGTTCCTGGTGCGTCCGCGAGGTTCAAGGCCTTCGGATGGAACGATTTTCCTGGCGGGTACACTTCCGTAACCGATCAGTGAATCCGGCGAGACTGGCGCTTCGTCCCCGTTTCGGGGACTATAAAGTGGGCTGGTTTCGCCGGTTTTTTGTTGGACGCGACATTGCAGTGCTCGTGTGGGGATGCTCGTGTGGGGACGCGCGCCGTCGCCCGTCCTAGCCGAGCGCAGCTGGGCAGCTACGTGTAGAGATAGCAGCTCTGGGATTGACGAAAGGTTGAAGATTCTAAGCGTGCACGCGACTTCTCAAATTCGGAGTTGGCGACGAGTCGGCCTTTGCAGCCTGCTCTGCCTGGCCGTGCATGGGCTTGCCATCGCACAGTCAGATACGTCGACTCCGCCAAAGAAGCCGGCTCAAACCTCCGCGAAGGCTGCCCAGACATCCCAGCATCCCACCACCGCACACGCGACCAACAAGCGAGCCTCCTCCCGCACGGCCAAAGGCTCCCACGGCAAGAAGGTCGCGAAGAAGCGCGGCCAGCAGGCAATCGACGAAACCCGCGCCCGGGAAATTCAGACCGCTCTCATCCGCGAGCACTACATGCAAGGCGAGCCTTCGGGATCGTGGGACGCCACGACCCAGGCCGCGATGCAACGCTATCAGGCAGATCAGGGATGGCAGTCGAAGACCACTCCAGATTCCCGAGCGCTGATCAAACTCGGATTAGGCCCCAGCCACGATCACCTGCTCAATCCGGAAAGTGCAATGACGACGCCAACGCCCGCCGCGCCAGCCGCCGATCCGAAGGCCGGGGCGAAACCGACTCCGGCAGAAAACAACATTCCACAGCAATAGGCATCGCGAATCCAAATTGCTGCTGTAATTGCGTAGTTTCCGAGTTGCCGACCACTCGCTCGGAGTATCTCCAGCCGGAACGGCGCTTCTCAGTACGGCTCGTTTTCTAACTATCCGCCGGAGCTGTCTAGGGTTTCAGGAATGCCAATCAAAATCAAAGATCGGCCATTCAAGTTCGGCACCCGCTTGTGATCTTCATGCGTTTCTGGTAACAGTTCAATAAATGAACCTGTCCATTCTCGTCTCCGTCCTCGTGCTCGGATTCCTAGCCGACGATTGGTCGAAGCCCTGGCTTAGCGCTCGGTCTCCCTGCGATACAGGACGCCCGGGGAAGTACCGATGAAAAAGAAGCTCCGCACGTGGTTGGCTGGTGCGAGCTCGGCCTTTCCCACCGCCTTCAGTCCCTACTGGCGCGCGCTGCCGTTAGGGCGGATGAAGATGTTCCTGGCAGGGTACTTCTTCGTCGGCGCCGCCGGCGGTTTCGCGCTCGATCTATTGCAGCTCAATGCTTCCCGTGTCGTCGGGGGTTTCTTTTGGCCCGTCTTAATGGGCACGGGAGCGATGGCGGCTAGGGCCGCCGCAATCAAAAGAGTTCGTCTTGTTCCTCTCCTGCTTCTGCTGGTTGTAGTGACCGCCTGGCTGGGCTACCGGACCTCGCACGTTTCGACGCCTCTCCCAGTCCCCGTCGCTGTACATCGGCGCGTGCTATTCGATGCGATCGGGATCTTGGTTGGTATCGGTTTCGGGGCTCGATTTCTACTGTTCTTCGCTGGTACGGAGGGCGTGGCCAGCGTGCGTATGCAGACAGAGCTTTCTTTGGCCCACGGCATTCAGGCGACCCTGGTTCCGACCGTCTCTTTCCAGAACGCGGGTTTCGAGCTATACGGCAAATCGATCCCTAGCACAGAAATGGGCGGCGATCTGATCGACGTCATCGAGAGCCGCGGTGGGTTGGTGGCCTACGTCGCTGATGTCTCCGGCCACGGCCTGCCCGCCGGCCAGCTCATGGGGATGTTGAAGACTGCCATGCGACTCGCGGTGCGATTCCGCCAAATGCCGGTAGCAGCGCTCGAAAGTGTGGACCGCGTGCTGCCAGATCTCAAGGAACGTGAAATGTTTGCCACCCTGGCCCTGCTCAGCTTCAATGGCTCCAGTGAAGCCGAATACGCGTTGGCCGGCCATCCGCCGATCCTCCACTATCGGCACGGCAGCGGGGACACGGCCCGTCTCTCCATGGAGCAGCTTCCGCTAGGACTGATCCCCGGCGGTTCCTATGGTAGTAAGCGCGTCGTCTATTCACCGCGCGATCTCTTCTTGATGGTTACCGACGGCATAACGGAAGTGGCCAATGCCAGAGATGAAGAATTTGGCCTGACCCGCCTGCAAGAGTTGCTGACACAACACGCTACCAGAGCCTTGCCAGAGGTTTGGGATCTCATCATGCGCGAGGTGCGACAATTTGGTCTGCAGCAGGATGACCAAAGTCTGCTCCTGCTGCGCGTGCTGGACCCGGCCATCCCTCTCGCGATCTGAATCCCAAAGGGGCGCAGGAAACCCGAAACCCAGGGGACGCACAATGAGCGAGCCGTAATGTGTCCCGGGTTTACGCAGTGGTTTCTCCCAGACGACGGAGAACCCTTATATTATCCGGGTAAGGGAAGGTTAGCCGACCATCCGGGAACTGGCTCGGTTACTGTTCATAAGGGCGTTTAGCGTTACTGATCTGGAATCATGGCCGGGATTGCTTCCGTCCGACTACCGCACTCCGTCCACCAGGAACAAATCCGACAACTCTCTGGAGAACGAATAGCTATAGGTCTTGCCGTCGGCCGACATGCGCACATTCACGATGGTCGTCACTCCGGCAACATCGCTCGGAGCCAAGGTCGTGATCAGTTCCCGCTTCCCGGTCGCAAGCTCGAGCTGGTAAAGAGGCGCTGAAGTTTTGTCGTCGTGATAAACATAGACCGATCGTCCGTCTGCGGCCCAGGCAACCCAGATGTCCTCCGGCAACCAGCCCGGAATCAGCCGCGGTTCTCCGCCCGCAAGCGGATACAGGCCGCCGCGCTCGCTCAGGTCGCGGGCAAAGAATGTTCGGCCGTCCGGCGAAAGGATGTGCCCTTCCTGATGATTTCGCTTGACGGAAATCGCAGGCGTCACAGCGCGCGGGGTGCCGGCGGGAATGTCCTGGATATACATCTTCCATCCGTGGCCATCGTCGCCCGCGTAATAAATCGCTTTTCCGTCGGGCATGAAGCCAGGCGAAGCGGTTTCTTGAATGCCGTTCGCAGTTACTTTCTGGATTTCTCCCACGCCCGTTGGCACCAGAGCGAAACCCGCCAGGTTTACAGTCGTGGCGTTTGACGCTAACACCTGCTTGGTGTCCGGCGAGAGAACTGGCTCGCCGTACTGTCCGAGCTTTATTGCGGGGGAGCCGTCGGTTTTTCGCAGGAAAGCCAGGCCCGACGCGCCGGCGGCTGAGCCCCAGTCGTCGAATGAAATCAGACTGCCATCCGTCGACAGGTCCCTCAAGGTTGCGTAGTCGAGCCAGCTCAGGTCGCGTTCCTTTTTATCGGCCGGTCCGCGGAATTGCAATCCGCTTCTCCACGATTCTTTCGAAAGCAACACTCGCCCATCGCGCGACACATCGTGAAGCCGGAGAATGCCCGGCAGTCGAAGAACCACGCGCTGCTTCCCATTGAAGCCGAGACCGATCACTTCATTCGCCCATCCCTCCGTCCGGGTGGCCCCTACCCAGACCTCTTCACCCGACGGAGACCACGCCAAACCCTCCGTACTGATAAACGTCACCGAGCGGAGCAGTTGCTTTCCATTGCGGTCCACGGCAATCACCCAACCCGCATCGCCATCGACCGAACTAAATTCAACAAACGCCACAGCATTGCCGCGCGGCGCGATTCGCAAGTATCCGAGCGGGTGGGTGCTCTCATAGAGCGTCTTCCCCCGAGGGAACTCCACGCGGTACTTTCCCTCAACCTGCAGGATGAGCGCCATCTCGCTGCCCTCGACGTTCCAATCGGCGGCCAGCACACTGTCGGCAACTTCCCGCGGCGTGCCCCCGGCAAGGGGTACCAGACCCAGGGTTCCCTGGCAAAGCCCGATATAGCGGTCCTTGCAGCCCGCCGAAATCGCCAACTGAGAGGCAGAGACAGCGAACAACGTGGAGTTGCCGAGATTCAATGGGCGCGACTCAGGAGCATCGGGCAGGGTGGAGTAGAGTTGGACCGGCTCGCCATTCCAGCTGGCGCTGTAATAGATGGAGCGGCCGTCCGGAGCAAAGCGCGCGGCATAGACCAGTCCGCGATCAAACGTCAGCTGGTGATAAGTCGGCAGCGGCAGCGAACTGCTGCGTGCTCCCAGCATCCAGATACCTGCCGCCGCCAGCGCCAGTAAAAGCGCGCCGGCCGCAAGCGTCATCACCCACTTGAGAGACGTTTTCTTTTCGGCCGTTGCAACTGCAAACCTGGCGGTGCCGGTTGCCGCTTGTGGAAGAAGTTCCCGACAGGTTTTCAAGATTGAACGCCAAATCCCGCGCTGATTGAAACCTTTGCAGCGGGTTTTTCTCGAGGCATCTTCTGATTATGCGCTCCAGTTCGGGCGAAATCGGTTTTCCGGTAAGGCTCAACTCCGGCGGGTCCTCTTTCAGAATCGCGGTCATTGTCTCGGCTGAAGTATCTCGCCGGAAGGCGCGACGCCCGGAGATCATTTCGTACAGAATCGTCCCCAGCGAAAAAATGTCGGCACGGGCATCGGCAGGCTCACCTCTGACTTGCTCAGGCGACATGTATCCCACCGTGCCGAGCGGGACGCCGGCGGAGGTGGGCGCCGCCTCCATGGTCGCGCCCTCGTAAGAAGACGCTTCCGGCTGCGTCAACTTTGCCAATCCAAAATCGAGAATCTTCACCCGCCCATCGTGGATGACGAAAACATTTTCCGGCTTCAGATCGCGATGAACGATCCCTTTGTCGTGCGCCGCCGCCAGGCCCTGCGCGATTTGAGTGCCGTAGTCGACGGCGCGACGCAAAGGCAGCGCCCCACCCCTCAACGCGAGCCACAGTGATTGACCCTCAAGGCACTCTGACACCAGATAAGGCGCGCCGTTATACGTGCCGATGTCGTGAATAGAAAGAATGTTGGGATGGTTCAGCGCCGCAATCGCACGCGCCTCAGTTTCAAATCGCCGCAGCCGTTCGGCGTCTCTCGCCATCGATTCCGGCAGGACCTTGATGGCCACATCACGACCAAGCCGGCTATCTTTGGCACGGTAGACTTCGCCCATGCCGCCCGCGCCAAGCGGGGATTGAATTTCATAAGGGCCAAGTTTTGTGCCAGAGGCGAGAGGCATTCGTGTGGGCCATTATAATGGATCGAATAGTTGCCGTAGCCAGGTGTTTACCCTAATCCAGCACCGGCCGCGGGCAATAAGGGATCGGCATCCCCTTCACGATCGCCCCCGGATTTCCCTCAACGAGCGCTTCGGCATACTCGGCTCCCACGATGTCTTCCGCCACAGCGCGCGCCGCGGAAAGATTCGGGATGCGGCGCTTCGTGTCGTGAGCATCCGAAGCAAGAATGTGTACGGCAGAGCGATCGAGCAGCCAGTGGGCGATGATCTCGGGCCGCTCTCCCCAAAACCCCGTCAGCGACGAGGCCGTCACCTGAATCAGACAGCCCTGCTCCGCCCATTCCAGGATGCGCTGCGGTGTTTGCTGCAGAATCGGGTTACGCTCGGGATGAGTCAGAATCGGCGTAAGCCCGCGATCTCCCAGACGAGTGAAGCAGTCACCAAGCCGGGTCGGGACACTGAAGTTGCTGAGTTCAATCAACAGATACTTCGTTTCGCCAATCGTATAGGTGTGCGGTTGTTCGAGCACCCGCTCCAGATTCTCGAAGGAAAGATGAAAATCGCAGCCCAGACTTAATTGCAATTCCAGTGCAGAGCCGACTTTTTCTCGCAGTTGGTCGAGAAGTGCCGCGAGATATCCGCGATCGTAAGGGTAACGATCGTTGGCGTGCGGTGTTGCCACCGAGTGGGTAATGCCGTCCGCTGCCGCCATGCGGCACATTTCGACGGCTACCTCCCAGGATTTGGGGCCGTCGTCGACCTCGGGCAAAAGGTGGCAGTGGATGTCAATCACGACGTCGCTTCGAACTGTAATGCTTCGAACTGTAACGATTAGAACACATCCCGCCGTCAGGCATCGCCGGGCTTTGGGGCCGCGCCCTTTTGCACTCCCGCACAGCCCCGGCGCCGCACCCGCGCATCCAAGAATAAAGAGTTCCAGCTTCAAAACTAGGGTCGCGTCAGGCCAGACTCGCACAGGTAAGACTCGCAGTTGCCAGTTCTCGTCTTCTCGTGCACGATAGTGAACACGACCTTTTTCGTTCTCGTTTTGATATTGATGATATTGAGGAGCAAGTTCGCAAATGAGATTTCTAAGGGCGGCGGGTGCCGCACTGGTAGGTCAAAGTGGTCTTCGCCGGACTCTTGCGGTCATGGCCGTGGTCATAATTCTGCTTCTGGCCGGACTTTCCCTTTCCTGCGGCAGCAGCAGCAGCGTTAGCCTTAAGGGGCCTGACCACAATGCCTATGTAACCCTGCCCAAGAATGGCTCCGTGGCGCTGCTGCACATCGACGGTGCAACCGGTGTCATCACCATGGGAGCGCAAACGCCGCAAGTGGTGGGAACCACGCCCACCGGCCTGGCGTTGCTTCCATCGAAGAAGTTTCTGTACGCGGTCAATTCTCGCAGCAACTCAATCTCGATTTTCAACGTCGCCCTCGACGGTGTTTTGACGCTCAGTGGCACTCCGATCCCGGTTGGCGGCTCAGGTCCGGATGCGGCCGTCATCGACCCTTCAGGCAGTTACTTGCTGGTGACCAATAATTTTACGAACGACATTTCCGTTTTCTCCATCGATCCCGGTAGCGGCGCTTTGTCGCCGGTGGGATCGCCCGTCCCTGCGAACTCGGATCCAAGCGAGATTCTGTTCACCCATTCCGGCAAGTTCGTGTACGTGACCAATCCAAGCATCGGGATGGTCTCCGGTTTTTCATTTTGTCCGCCCCAGCTGGCTTCAGAACCACAATGTTCCGCCGCGAATGGCGTGCTTAGCCCGGTGAAGAATTCTCCGGTCTCTTCGGGAGCGGGAGCCTTCGGCCTGGCCGTGGATGGGAGCGATAGCTTCCTCTACGTCGCGAATCCTTCGGCCAGCAACCCTCCCCCGTATGCGACCACCGTCGGCAATATTTCCGGCTTCAACATCGACCCCAATACCGGCGCCCTGACGACCACGATACTTGGCTCGCCCTTTACCGCCGCGAACGGCGCCGGCCCCACCGCGATTACCGTCGATCCCAGTGGCAGGTTTGTTTACGCGGTGACCACGGGATCGAGCTTCTCCATCTGGTGTTTCGCGATCGATCCCACGAACGGACAACTGGTCGCGGCAACCAACTCACCATTCAGCTTGGCCGCGGGCGGCCTGTTCGCTCTCATCGATCCCAGCGGCAACTATTTCTATATCGGAAGTCAGGCTGGGAACGGGATCGTAGGTTATACCTATAACGCGTCTACTGGCCTTCCCACGGCTATTGCGGGCTCTCCTTTTTCCACGGGAGTGTCACCCGGGAAGATGGTACTTTCCGAGTGAACCCGGCATTCGAGTTGGGTTTTCGCCTTTGTAATCTGCGATTTGCGGGGTGGCACTTTGGTGGAGCAAGATTACACCCGCGTGCCATTTTCAGTTTTGCGGGTTAGTCCTACATTCCAGTTGAGCAGTTCTGGGGGAGGGCTGCCCGGGCGCTCTGGATTCGACAGAATTCGGGCGCCCGTTTAATTTTGGGCTCAATCAAGCCGTCTTCCTGTGGCGGACACACTCGCCCGCGGCCGTTGCTCTTGCCTCGTCTTGTTGCGGGCAAAAATGTCCGCGACACACGCTCAATTCGTGGAAATGGTGAAGTTCACCGTGATGCGAGCCTGAGTTTCCACCGCCTGCCCGTTCAGCATGTAGGGCTTGAAGTGCCACTGCTTGACCGCCTCCCGCGCTGCAGCCGCCAGGATTGCCGGGCCACTGAGAATCTGCAACTCCTGGATTGTGCCCTCTCGCGAGATCAGCGCTTGCAGACTGACCGCACCCTGCACCTTCATCTGCCGCGCCAGCAACGGATAATCCGGCGGCACCGAAACAGTCACACTCTGCGCCGTCTGCGGCGAGAGCTGCACCCGATCGCCGGCATTAACCATCGCATTCGGCGCCGATGCGGGAGCGCCGGATCCGGTTGACGTCGCGCCCGAATCTACATCCAGGTGGATGGCGTTGCTTTTCGCGGGCACGTTGATGTGACGGTTTCCGGCCACCACTTCTACCTGCAGAGGAGGAAGCGCGGCGCGCTCCGTAGTTGCTATGAAAGGAGCTTCAGCCGCAGCGGGTGCCGCGGACTTGGCTGGCTTGCGTTCATGGGCGGAAGCCGCCGGTGCGCCAGAGGGCGCGGTCACAATCACATTCCTGCTCTTGCTTCGAAACACGGCTTCCTGGACTTCACCGTCCGGCGGAAACCAGAAATCCCAGTCCTTAAGAACTACCGCCACCAGTGCCACCAGCAGTATGCCGAGGGCAATGAGCATCCGTTTCCGTTGCACTTCCGCATCCTGCGGCGAGCGTTGCAACGGTAGCGGCGTTGACCGCTCCAGATGGTGCTCAGGCTGGGTTTCATCTTGAAACATCGACACGGGATCCCCCCTCGAAAGCGTGATTCGGCCTCGGGGAGTGCTGACTTAGTATGCCCCGAAACCCACGCCAATGCCAAGCAAATCCCACCCTGGTGGGTACCTTTTGTCATAGTCGGCCGTTTGTCCCAACGTCACTTCCAGACGGTCAAGGGCCAGATTTGCCAACCGGAGGCGGAAATACTCGAGTTCCGCGTAAGGGCATCCCTTTAGCGCGGCGGGATTTGTATCAGGATCGCTTTAGCGATACCAGAATTCTCGAAATCGGATGCCCCTTCAGGGGCAGCGCACCGAAAGTACGCTTTTCAGCAGATCATTGAGGCCAAAATTGTCGTTTTTCTGCTCGCGCCAGCTCAGGAAGTTTTCGGACCCTTGTAGTCGAGCTTGTCAAGAATGCCGGTGGCGGCGTCCAGAATTTCCTTATCCACCTTACGATTTGAAGAGATGGCCTCCGCCAGCGGAACGGAAATAATCTTATTCCCCCGCAGCGCGGCCATCTGACCGAATTCGCCGCCGTGCACCATGTCGATGGCGCCCAGTCCGTAGCGCGTCGCCAGCACCCGGTCGAAAGCGCTCGGCGACCCCCCCCGCTGGATGTGTCCAAGTACAACCGATCGCGACTCGAAGCCCGTCCGTTTCTCGATCTCGTTCGCCACCGTCAAGCCGATTCCGCCCAGCCGCAGATGGCCGAATTCATCGCGCTCCTGCCCTGAACTGTCCATCTCGACACCCCCGGCAAACTTCGCGCCCTCGGCTGCCACCACGATGCTGAAGTATCGTCCCCGGGCGTGGCGCTGCCGAATCAGTTCCGCCACCTGGTCAATATCGAAAGGAACTTCGGGGATCAGTATGACGTCGGCGCCGCCGGCGATGCCGCTATAGATCGCAATCCAGCCCGCGGCGCGACCCATCACTTCCACCACGATCACGCGATTGTGCGCCTCGGCCGTCGTATGCACACGGTCAATGGCTTCGGTGGCCACATTCACCGCCGTGTCGAAACCGAAGGTGAAGTCGGTGCCCGACAGATCATTGTCGATCGTCTTCGGAACGCCCACCACTTTGACTCCGTTGTCGAAAAGTTTCTGCGCCACCGAGAGCGTGTCATCGCCGCCAATGGCGATCAGCGCGTCACAGCCATGTTTTTTGAGGTTCTCGGCGCAGCGCTGCAGGCCGCCCTCACGCTTGACAGGATTGGTGCGCGAAGTGCGCAGAATCGTTCCTCCGCGGGGCAGGATGCCGCCCACCGACGAGAGGTCGAGTGGTATGGTCTTGTCTTCCAGCACCCCGCGCCAGCCCTCCACGAATCCCACAAACTCGTCGTCATAGTGGAAGCTGCCCTTGCGCACCACCGCCCGTATGACCGCATTCAGCCCGGGGCAGTCGCCGCCGCCCGTCAGCATTCCAATTTTCATCGCCTGCTCCTCATGTGATTTCCCGCTAAGAGTATGAGTCGGCCCCTGAGTGTATGCACTCCGCCCGTGCCGCAGATGTCCGTAATCCGGTGGTATTAGGTTATCACGCTGCTTCGCTCGCGCACGGAGCCGCGGCTTGCCTCGTCTCAATGCGGAAGGCAACATCCGGCTTGCGAACCTGGCCGGTTTTCGCCACAATATTCGCCGCCGGACACTCGTCACCGGACGTTCGCAAAACTACCACGGCCCGCATGCCAAAAACCTTACGCGTTCTCCTTTGGATTGCCGTCAGTCTGCTCGGAGCCCTGGCACTGGCCACCATCGCCTTGCATCGCGGCGAACAGATCAACGCCCTCTGGCTCGTCGTTGCCGCCGTCTCTACCTACGCCGTTGGATATCGCTTCTACAGCAGTTTCATTTCGGCCAAAGTGCTGGCCCTCGATCCCCTGCGGGCTACTCCGGCGGAGCGTCTCGACAACGGCCGCGACTTCGTTCCCACCAACAAGTGGGTCGTCTTCGGACACCACTTCGCCGCCATCGCCGGCCCCGGCCCGCTCGTTGGCCCCGTGCTAGCGGCACAGTTCGGATACCTCCCCGGTACCCTCTGGATCATCGCCGGCGCCGTACTAGGGGGTTGCGTGCAGGATTTCGTCATCCTGCTCTTCTCCGTGCGCCGCGACGGCAAATCGCTAACCGAGATGGCGAAATCTGAAATCGGCCGCGTGGGTGGCGTTATCGCCTATGTCGCCGTGCTCAGCATCATCGTGATTCTGCTGGCTGTGGTCGCGCTCGTCGTCGTCAACGCGCTCAAGTCGAGTCCCTGGGGAGCGTTCACTATCGCCATGACCGTGCCCATCGCCGTATTGATGGGCGTCTATCTGCGCCGCTTCCGTGCTGGCAAAGTTCTCGAAGCTTCGGCTCTCGGATTTGTGCTCGTGCTCGCTGCCATCTTCGGTGGACAGTGGGTTTCCGAGACGCCCTCGTGGGCAGCCGTCTTCACGCTGAGTGCTCCCACGCTCGCCATTCTCATTATCGTTTACGGATTCGCCGCGTCTGCGCTGCCGGTATGGCTGCTGCTCGCGCCCCGCGACTACCTGAGCACCTTCGTGAAGCTCGGGACCATTTCACTGCTGGCCGTCGGCATCGTGGCGCTGCGCCCGTCCCTGCACATGCCGCCCCTGACCCGCTTTGCCGACGGCAACGGACCCGTGTTCGCCGGAAAGATCTTTCCCTTCGCATTTATCACCATCGCCTGCGGCGCCATCAGCGGATTTCATGCCCTGATTTCCAGCGGCACCACCCCCAAGCTGATCCGCCGCGAGCCAGAGACTCAAATGGTCGGCTACGGCGGCATGTTGGCCGAGTCGATGGTCGCGATCATGGCCATGATTGCGGCGTCTGTGTTGCAGCCCGGCGTCTACTTCGCCGTCAACAGTCCTGCCGGCATTGTCGGTCAGGCGCCGGAAGCGGCGGTGACTACTATCAGTTCCTGGGGATTCCAAGTCAGCGCTGCCGAGATGGCAACTCTGGCGCACGCCGTCGGCGAACAGACTCTGTTCAACCGCACCGGCGGCGCTCCCGCGTTTGCGGTCGGCATGGCACAGATTTTTTCCAACACTCTGGGCGGACAGGCGGTCATGGCGCTCTGGTATCACTTCGCCATCATGTTCGAAGCGCTGTTTATCCTTACCATACTGGACGCGGGCACGCGTGTCGGCCGTTTCATGTTGCAGGACGCGCTCGGCCACATCTGGAGACCGTTAGGCCGCACCAGTTGGTACCCGTCGATTCTCTTCACCAGCGCGGTGGTCGCCGCAGCCTGGGGATATTTCGTCTGGCAGGGCATCAAGGATCCGCTGGGAGGCATTAATTCGCTCTGGCCGCTCTTCGGTATTTGCAATCAATTGTTGGCGACCGTTGCGCTTTGCGTGGCGACCACCATCATTGTGAAGATGGCTTGCGCCAAGGTAAGTCGATTACATTACGTGTTCGTCACGCTGGTTCCACTGTTCGGGCTCGTGGCGATAACGTTTATCGCGTCGTGGCACAAGATCTTCGATCCTAATCCGCGGATCGGTTTCCTCACTCACGCTCGTCAACTGGCTGCTGCCGGAGCGAACCCACGCCTGATCTTCAACGATCGCCTCGATGCCGCCGTCACCGGAGTGTTGGTCGTGATGGTAGCCATGATCCTGATCGAATCAGCCCTGGAATGCCTGCGAATAATTTCCGGAAGCAAATCCGCAGCCACAAAAGAATCCCCCTTCGTAATGACAAGGCTGGCAATAGAGGAGCAATCATGAGCCCAAGAACGTGTAGCGCGGACACTCTTGTCCGCGAAACGCTGGAATCAAGACCGGACAGAGCAAAGGCCAGCGCGATTTTCGTGGCAATAATTCGCTCATTCACAGTGCTCGTTGCAGCGCTGCGCGAAATCTTCGATGAGTCCGCCTACCAGCGCTTTCTGGATAGAACCCATCAGCAATCCTCGCCCAACGCCTATGCAGCGTTCCGAAGGGAAAACGAACAAGCCAAATCGCGCAGACCAAGATGCTGTTGAAAGCGAGAAACTGCCAACTGACCACTGGCAACTGCCCTGCTACACTTCCTCCATGCGCGTCCTCGGCATCGACTGCGGCACCGAATACACCGGATACGGCGTAGTCGACTTGCTCACCGATGGACGCAACAACGATCGCCTGGTCTGCATCGTCTGCGGCGCTATCAAAGTTTCCCCGCGCGACCCCATGCCCGCGCGCCTGTCGCGCATCTCCATCGGCCTGCAGGAACTCATTTCTCAACACCGCCCCGACCGCGTCGCGATCGAAGACGTTTTTTACGCCGCCAACGTGAAGTCTGCCCTGAAACTCGGACAGGTGCGCGGTGTCGCCATGCTGGCCGCCGCTTCCGCCGGACTCGAAGTCGCCGAATACTCCCCACTCTCCATCAAGTCCGCGGTGGTCGGATACGGCCGCGCCGAAAAACATCAGGTCCAGCAAATGGTGACGCGCCTTCTGAATCTCGATCAGATCCCCGAGCCCGCCGACGCCGCCGATGCCCTCGCCATCGCCATCTGCCATCTCCACACCGCCGCGACCCGAGAACGCCAGAGCGCTAAAACAACAACGGCCGGATCGCCAGCCAGATCTATCTGAAAGCACCGACACTGCAGGCTACGCCTCCTCTTGACACTCCTCGCCACCATACCCAATGATTACAGCGGCCCATGCCTCGTCCATTTCAGATTGCCTCCCTGCTCGTCCTTTCTTCGATCCTTTCCTACTCGCAAACGGAAGCCGGGCCCGTGGTCACCTTCACCCTCGATTTCCCCGCCTCACAGCCGGAGCATTACTCGATTCGCGTTCAATCTGATGGCCCGGCCCACTACCAGTCGAGCGGCCGCCTGTCCGCCGATTCCGACGAGACCGATTTACACGACAATGACAGCTTCGATCTCGACTTCACCGTAGCTGCGGAAACGCGGCAGAAAATCTTCGAACTGGCGGCCAAGGCCCGATATTTTCAGAAGGACGTCGCTTCCCATCACAAGGGCCTCGCCTTTACCGGCACGAAGACGCTCAGCTACAAGGACGCGCATCGCAGCGGCGAGTCCACCTACAACTTCTCTCCCAACCCCGCCGTGCAGGATCTGACCAGCCTGATGCAAAGTCTTTCGGCCACGCTGGAATTCGGACATCGGCTCCAGTACGATCGCCACTACCAGAAGTTAGCGCTCGACGAAGAACTCAAGCGCATGGAGGAAATGGCCAGCACCCATCAACTGATAGACGTCGCGGCGATTCAGCCCATCCTCGATGAAATCATCGCCGACCAGTCCGTGATCAACGTAACCCGCGCCCGCGCCCAACGATTGCTGGAGCACGCCGGAGTTCACTGATTTTCTTCCTCTAGAGACGGGATTGCCCGTTTCCGCTAACGCCGTCCGGAAAACGCAGGAGACGCGGCCAGCCGCGTCTATCCGCGGGCTTATTTACCGCGCGCTGTTTTCCTACTCGACAATAATTCCCGCGTAGCCCACCACCGACTCGTAATCGCCGGAGACCTCTCCCGAAGTTGCGTACTTCACCAGTGTGGCCGAAGTCGCGCCCAGAAGCTTGGCCGCGGTAAGCATGACAATCGTCGGCCCGAATCCGCACATGCTGATGTCTTCATTCAGCACCACTTCCCAGAGTCCGCGCGCATCCATCGCCAGCACGCGTTCAATCGCCTTGTGGTCTTTGACGCGAGTAACCGCATCGGACTCGTAATGGTTCATGTCGCTGGAGGCGATGATCAGCACTTTCTCTTTGCGATCTTCTCCTTGACGATCGGAAATCACATCCCCCAGCGCTTCACCCAATCCGCGCAGCATTTCAAAGTCGCTGGTGCCGACGACGATCGGCACAATATGCACTTCTGGCCGTCGCGTCTGCAGGAAAGGAAGTTGGACCTCGATGGCGTGTTCGCCGCGATGCGCGGCGCTGTCCTCTTGCAGCGCAGGGAAGCGATCCAGCAAGCAAGTGCCCAACTCCGCGTCCGCGGCTATCTCGCCCAAGGGGGTCTGCCACGTTGTGTTCGCCATTACGGCAAGCGGACGTCCCTTGCCCGTGTGATTGGGGCAGAGAATTACGCAGTGCCCGGGGATTTCGAGGCGCGAATACACGGCGCCTGCGACACCGCCGGAGTAGATATATCCCGCATGGGGAGCGACGCATCCGATGGCGGCGACGCGGCCGCTCTCGACCTGAGCCTTGCCGGGAGAAGTAAATTCTCGAACTTCGCGCAGCAATTCGTCAGCGCGGCCCGGATAAAACCTGCCAGCAACAGCGGGAGTTCGCAAAGCGGAAGTCATCAGAAGCTCGTGTGGCGGGCGCCCACGCCCGCGAAAAGTCGCGAGCGAAAACTATGCCCGCGAAGACTATGAACTGCCGTCGCGCAGCGCGCGGAACAAAGCGGCGGTTCTCTCCAGCGGCAGCGCTTCCGCCCGGATCGCAGGTTTCACGCCGCTTTTCGTCAATGCTGCCCGCAGCGCGCCTTCATCGTACCGCGTTTTTAAATTATTCCAGAGAGTCTTGCGTTTCTGCCCAAAGCAAAGTTTGAGGAACGCAATGAACTCGGCCTCGGGAACCCGCAGCGATTCCAGCCGCGGCTTGATTGTAATCCGAACCACGCTCGAATGTACCTTGGGAGGCGGAGAAAACGCTCCCGGCGGAAGCGTGAAGAGTTGCTCGACTCTGCCGTAAAGCTGCGTCGTTGCCGAAAGCAGGCCATAGTCGCGGCTTCCAGCCGAAGCCGCCAGGCGATCGGCAACCTCCTTCTGCACCATGATGACAATGGTCGAAAAGTAACGGTGATATTCCAGCAGCCGCAGCAGAATGTCGGAGGTAATGTAATACGGCAGGTTGCCGACGACGCGCGCTGGCTCGGGCGCGAAACTCAATCCGGTGCGCAGGCTGCCGGGCTTCGCACCGAAGACCGTGTCCAGTTCAATCTTCAGGATGTCGCCTTCGATGATTTCAACACTCGGGTGCAGGGAGAATTTCATCCGCAACTGCGCCGAAAGGACGCGGTCTAATTCCACCGCAATCAGCCGTCGCGCCTTCCCTGCCAGCAGATCGGTGATGGCGCCGCGCCCGGGGCCGATCTCAAGCACCGTGGCCTGGGAAACATCGCCCAGCGCTTCTACAATACGCAGCGCCGCCGGTTCGCTGACCAGGAAATGCTGTCCCAGTTTTGGCTTGCGTGAACTCGTTTGTACAGTAGCGCCCTTCGGCACGTTGACCCTCTCTCGTTCTGGCTTTAGACTGGCGGAGTTCTCTTCCGGTAGAGACGCGGCTGGCCGCGTCTCTCTTTGCGTCCTGATCATGACCGCGCAGCGTAGAAACGCAGAAACCATCATAACGTGAGCGAGGCCTATCGAGTTCTCGCTCAGGAGGCGTCTTCGCCATGCATATCGCTTTCGCAGCATCCGAGTGTGTTCCCTTTTCCAAGACTGGCGGACTGGCCGACGTGGTCGGCGCCTTGCCGCGCGCGCTGGCCGCTCTTGGACATCAAGTGAGCGTGTATGTTCCCCGCTATCGTCAAACCAAACTGACCGATCCGCAAACGGTGGTGCGCAGCATCACCATCCCTTTCGACGACCAGTATCGCTTCTGCTCGGTGGTGACGGCGGGCACGAATTCGCCCGCCGGGGTGCGATTCTATTTTGTGGATTATCCGCCATACTTCGATCGCGAGGCGCTCTACGGAACCGCAGCCGGTGACTATCCCGACAACGCCGAGCGCTTTGCGCTGTTCTCGCGGGCCGTGCTCGAAGCTTCCAAAATCCTGGGCGTGCCGCATGTCTTCCACTGCCACGACTGGCAGTCCGCCCTCGTGCCCGTGATGTTGCGCACGCTCTACGCCGAAGATCCCGCATTTCGCGACGTCGCCACCGTTTTTACCATCCACAACATGGGATACCAGGGTTTGTTCCCGTCCGATATTTTGCCGCTTCTGATGCTGCCCTGGGAGTTGCTCACAATTTCGAATATGGAATTTTTTGGGCAGGTGAATTTCCTGAAAGGCGCGCTCGTGCACTCGGACTTCGTCACCACGGTCAGCAAGAAATACAGTCAGGAGATCCAGACCACCGAATACGGATTTGGCTTGGAAGGTGTGCTGCGCGATCGCGCCGCGACCGTAACCGGCATCCTGAACGGTGTGGACTACGAGGAATGGAGTCCGCAGACCGACAAATTCATCACCGCAAAGTATTCCTCCCAGGATCTGAGCGGCAAGCTGAAATGCAAACAGGATTTGCTGCACGCCTTCGGAGTCACGAACGCGGACGCTAATTCCAAGCTCCCGGTGATCGGCATCGTTTCGCGCTTCGCCGCCCAGAAAGGTTTCGATCTGATCTCCCAGATCATGGACCGGTTGGCGCGCGAAGAGATGATCGTCGTCGCTCTGGGAACGGGCGACAAGCCCTACGAAGAAATGTTCCAGCGGATGAACAAACAGTTTCCGAACAAGATAGCCGCCAAGGTCGCCTTCGACAACGCCATCGCGCACAAAATTGAAGCCGGCGCGGACATGTTCCTGATGCCTTCAAGGTACGAGCCCTGCGGGCTGAACCAGATTTACAGCCTCAAGTATGGAACCGTTCCCATCGTGCGGGCAACCGGCGGTCTGGATGACACCATCGACCCCTGGGACGCGCGCACCGGCAAGGGCACGGGTTTCAAGTTCACCGATTACACGGGCGAGGCGCTGCTCGCGACCATCAAGCAAGCCTTGCTCGCCTACCGCGATCCGTCGTCATGGCAGACACTGATGCGCAACGGAATGGGCCGCGATTTCTCCTGGGGAGCTTCGGCGCGCGAGTATGGCAAGATCTATGAGCGCGCGCGACAGGCGCGGGCCAGCGCCGATGCGGTCGCAGCGGCGGAGTTGAAGAAGGAGCCGGTGCACGGCTAACGAGCCGTCATCGCGAAGTGGGATCGCGGGACAATGCCCGGACAGAGTCATGACTCCGCAGCTTTGTTAGGGCGGCGGCGCTCACGCAAGGCCAACCATTTTCTCCAGCGCACTCCTGAAAGAAAGCCTAGTTGGCCCTTGTTTGTTCAGGACTATTACATGACCCCAGCGAAACGTATCGTGATTGGGGAAGGTGCTAACGTCGGCGAGGACGCTAATCATTCCCATGTAGTCTCCAAGTATCCCGACATAGGCAGCGAACCGCCCCGGCCCGGGAACCAGACCTATCAGGGAATATGGTTCCACAGCGCGACACATTGATCGGAAGACCTGCAGCTGCTCGCCCATGTCGGTTGAGAGCCTGTCGTCCACCCGTGCCTCCATTTCATAAATTGCTTCTCCGAGGTCAGGTGGTCGATGATTCATGATGGCTCTAAATTCCTGGTGCTTAACATTGCTCCTAAAAGAATCCCCGTAAACAAAATAGCCACTGGATAGCGCAACCTTCGCAACGAACCGCAATGCAATATCCACGTCCAGATGTATTTGAATAGGCACGCTCTTCGGCCCGCCATCGGTGAGAAATCGCCCATCCATTGGGGAGTAAATCCTAAGCCCCTCCCGTTGGCCAAGAGAGACCTGCAACGGTTTCCCTGTCTCCGGGTCTGACGAATTCCTGTCAACGAAAACCGGCTCTTTATCCGAATGCCCCTTCACCGCATATCTATCGCGTTTCGTCACGACCAGAAAATCGTTCGCCAACGCGCCATCCAGTTTGGACCCCGCCTCAGAGTTGAATGTCCTGCAAACCGGAATCTCCACTCCATTCATTCCGCCAAGTGCCAACGGAATGATGTGCTCCCGATTAGTCTCGCTGGGGCTTACTTCCCGGTCAGTGTATGGGCAATAAGTCAACCCTCTCCCTCCTTTACGAAATCAACACGTCTGTCCGCACCGATGAAGGCGGGGCTTCTTTCTCCATGCTGATCGGGATGATGAGGGCTCAGCGAGCGCCCTATGCCCCTCGTAGATCAGTCTTATTTTTTATTCTCTTCGAACACCTGAGTAAATGCCAATGGAAATCTTCGTTTTCCGTTGGCATTCTTGTGCGCCACTCGATGGATCCGTGACCGCTAACAACTCGGAAGGTCTCCGTTTATACTCTCGGGGGCTGGTCCACCTTAGCACCACCCCAACTTCGATTGGCTCACCCTTCGCGGTTTTCGAAGGGTGAGCACCACGAACGATGGCATCAGGGGATTTCTCTCACCCGCAGTTCAGCCCTCTGGACTTCGTTCACGAGCACGGGCCCGCGCGCTCCGTCGGCATATTGTCGGAAGCTGCTCCATGCCCACTGTCCCAGTTCAAGCACGAGTCCGCACTCCAGCAGGAAAGTAACACCTTGACACCGCCTGCTAAACTAGATTCATAGCAAACAGATTGTTGCTCCGAAGCATTGCTCCGGAAAGACCCCGTTCTTTGACAATTTGAAACTGGGTTCCAACACCAGGCCGCTCACAGTTAAGTCTCTGTTTCTCAAAGACCTGGCGGAGAGCAAAACGGATTCATCGCGATCGCCGCGAGCTAAGTCATTGATTTACAAATACTTTACAAGTAAGTCCTTATTCCTCAAAGACCTGGAGGGAAATAATCGCCAAGTCTATGATTCCAAAAGACCGGCGTAAGGTGGGGGGGGTGGGGGGTAGGGCTGGCCCATGCTTCCCGCGTTTTTTGCGGGAGGGTGGGGGGGTCTTTTGACGAGCATTCTCGCGGTAAACTTCCGCAAGGCCTTCCGACTCCAATTCCGATTCCCGATGATAACCACCTCCTCCCCGCGCACCATCTTCCACGTCGACATGGACGCCTTCTTCGTGTCCGTCGAGGAACTGTATGACCCGTCACTGAAAGGCAAGCCGGTAGTGGTCGGCGGGCAGCGCAACGAACGCGGAGTGGTTTCGGCCGCATCCTACGCGGCGCGGAAGTTTGGCGTGCACTCGGCTATGCCGCTGCGGACAGCGGCGAAACTTTGTCCCCAGGCGATTTTTGTGAACGGGCATCCGGAGCGCTATCGCGAGTATTCGCACAAGGTGCACGAAGTGCTCGGGCACTTTTCGCCGCTGCTCGAGATGGCTTCGGTGGACGAGGCTTATCTCGACATGACGGGCACTGAGCGCCTGCACGGCCGGCCGCTGCGTTCGGCGCACCAGCTCCACGCGGCAATGAAGTCGGCTACACAGTTGAACTGCTCGATCGGGATCGGCACCTCGCGCCTGATCGCGAAGGTTTCCTCCGCCAAAGCCGAGCCGAACGGAGTGCTTTGGGTGCTGCCCGGAGAAGAGGCGAAGTTTCTGGCGCCGCTCGCAGTCGGCGACATCCCCGGCGTGGGCAAGGTGATGGAGCAAAAGTTGCAGGCGATCGGGATTCAGAAAGTGGGCGATCTGGCGCGCCTAGACGACCGCGATCTGGAAAATCGCTTTGGAAAATGGGGGCTGGCGCTGGCAGGGAAGTCGCGCGGCGAGGATGCGGGCGGATGGTTCGACAACGCGGTAGGAGAAAGCGTCGATCCCAAATCGATCAGCCACGAGCACACCTTCGACGAGGACACAGGCGATGCCGAGCGCTTGCAGTCCACGCTGATGCGTCTCAGCGAAATGGTGGGACGGCGGCTGCGCGAGGGCGGATATTTTGCGCGTACCCTCCAGTTGAAATTGCGCTACAAGGATTTCACGACCATCACGCGAGCGCATTCGCTGGACGAACCGACGCAGATGGACAACCAGATTTTCGACCAGGCGCGGCGTCTGTTTTTCGACAACTGGAAGCCGGGCGCGCCCGTGCGATTACTAGGAGTGCAAGCGTCAAATTTCGAATCAAGTTCAACCCAACTCGACCTGCTGGAGGCTTCGCAGCAACAGCGTTGGCAGAAGGCGCTGGCGGCTGCGGACCAACTGCGCGACAAGTTTGGCGAAGCGGCGATTGGCCTCGCCCGGGGGATGAAGGGCGGCTTCCGTGAGCGCACGCACGAAAATCCAGTGGGACTGCCGGGTAAAGGTGGCCAGAAGAAGGGCGACGGCGAAACGCGCGATGAAAAGAAGCCGTAAACCCTCTGGTTGTTTAGCGGGGTTCATAAAGAGTCCAGCGTGGTGTGATCACCAGCAGCCTGCCGAGCTGTGCTCGGCTTGGACCCTTCGGCTTCGCTCAGGGCAGGCTCGCGAGGGCGCCCGTCCCCACACGTGCCGTTCCTCCACGAACTGTTACGAAATATATTCGCGAATGTAATCGTCGCGCGAGGTGGCGAGTTGGTGAGCGTCGCCATCGAAGATGACCTTACCGTCGCGCAGGATCAGGAAGCTCATGGCCACTTCGCAATACTGGCCTTTGGGTAGAACGACCATCTGGTTGGTGGCCTTATCGAACTGGTGCGTCGCCATGGTGAAAGCATCCTGCAGGCGGTGGGTCACCATGAGGGCGCTGGTCTTGTAGACGTCACGTTGTTTCATGATAAGTTCGACGATCGTGTTCGAGGTTACAGGATCGAGTCCGCCGGTAGGCGAGTCGTAGAGCAGCACCGCGGGTTCGGTGATGATGGCGCGCGCGATGGCCACGCGCCGCCGCATGCCGCCCGAGAGTTCGGAGGGCCGCATATCGTAAGTTCGTTCCAACTCCACGAAACGCAGCACCTCGCGGACCCGCCGCTCGATTTCCTCAGCGGAGATATGCTCCTCCATCAGGCGGAAGCCGACGTTTTCGTACACTTTGAGCGAGTCGAAGAGCGCGCTTTCCTGGAACACGATGCCCACGCGCCGGCGCAGCTCGAACAGTTCCTGCTCCGACATGCGCGTGACTTCCTCTCCCAGCACGAAGATGCGGCCGCTATCGGGCCGCATCAGTCCCATGGCAAGCTTGAGCAGGGTGCTCTTGCCGGACCCGGCGACTCCGAACAGCGCCTTGGTTTCGCCGTGTGCCAACTGGAACGAGATGCCGTCGAGCACGACTTTTTCATCGAACGCGATCGATACGTTGTCGAACTCGATGGCGTAGCCGGAGGGACTCACCACCGCAGCCGCCGGATTTTCGCTGGGCAGAGTGGGAGCCGGCATGGTTTACCTGTAACCAAAAATTGCGAAGATCAACTTGGTGACGAAGAAATCCACGATCAGAATCAGCACCGAAGCAGCGACCACGGCTTGGGTGGTCGAACGGCCCACACCCTGCGTGCCGCCGCGAGTCGACATGCCGTAATAGCAGCCTACCGTGGCGATGATGAATCCAAACAGCACGGGCTTGATCAGGCCGGTGAAAACGTCGCGGAAGACAAGGATCTGCCACACCGAGGTCCAATACTGCTGCGAGTTGAGGCCAAATATCAGATGCGCGACCGCGAAGCCGCCGATCAGCCCGAGCAGATCGGCAATGATGGTCAGGAAAAACAGCATGAAAGCGGTGGCCCCAATTCGTGGCGTAATCAGCTTTTTGGTGGGGTCGGTGCCCAGGGCACGCATGGCATCAATCTGTTCGGTGACGATCATCGAGCCCAGTTCGCTGGCCATGCCCGAGGCGTTTCGCCCGGCCACCATCAACCCGGTGATCAGCGGGCCCAGTTCGGTGACCATGCCGATCGACACAAGTTGGCCGATGAGCGTGATCCCTCCGAATCGTTGCAAAGTGCTGGCTGCGTTCAGCGCCAACAGCGCACCGACGGAGAGTCCTGTCAGAATCACAATCGGCAGGGAGCCGACGCCGATCAGGTCCGCCTGCTGCAGCATGTCGCCCATGTACAGAGGACGGCGGAAGAAGTTCGCCAGCGATTGCGCCGACAGCAGGGTGTATTCCTGAACCGCCAGCGCAAAGTCTTTGGCGACTTCAATGGGCGAAATCAGTTCGAGTTCGAACGCCATGTCTGGTCGGGGAACTTCTGCTCAAGGAACTATAGCAGAGCGGAAAAGAGCCGCAACTCGTTTCCGGCGGGGTAGCCCGGTGACCATGTAGAGACAGCCGCCGCCGGCTGTCCCGGCGAGCGCAGCTCGCCCCGGGTTCCGCTAGTCCGTCATTGTCCCAAGAGCAGGCCTTCGCCCCGCTGGACCGCCGAGGACGGCTGTCCCTACGCGAACCGGGGACGCTACTCCCGGTTCTTTTTCTTGATCTCGATAGCCAGCCGTTTGATTTTCTGATTCAGTGTCGAGAGCGGGACGTGGAAGCGTTCCGCCGCTTCGGTCTGGTTCCAGGCGCACTTCTCCAGCATGTCGATGATGATCCGCCGCTCGCAGTCCTCCATGATGCTGAACAGCGTCGCTCCCGAATTCGCATCCAAGGCAGGAACCGCGCTGCCCCGGCCCACGATGTGGTCGGGCAGCAGATCGATTCCAATGTCGCTGTCGGACGAAAGCACCACGGCGCGCTCGATCGTGTTCTCCAGTTCGCGCACATTTCCAGGCCAAGAGTAGCTCACCAGCGGGCGCAGTGCCTCAGTGGTGATGCGGCGTTTAGGCCGTTCGTTTTCCTCGGAGTATTTCAGAAGGAAGTGCTGCACCAGCAGCGGAATATCTTCGCGGCGCTGTCGCAGCGGCGGCAGATCAAGGCTGATCACGTTGAGGCGATAGAACAGATCTTCGCGGAACTTGCCTTCGCGCACCATCTGGCGAAGGTCCACGTTGGTGGCGGCGATGATACGCACGTCCACTTGAATTTCTTGCACGCCGCCCAGGTGCATGAACTTGCGGTCCTGCAGTACGCGCAGAATCTTGCTCTGCGTGTCCATGCCCATGGTTCCGACCTCGTCGAGGAAGAGCGTCCCCCGGTCGGCAACTTCAAACAGCCCCTTCTTCGATGCAACCGCGCTGGTAAAAGCGCCTTTGACGTGCCCAAACAGCGTGGATTCGAGCAAATCGGGCGGCGTCGATCCGGAGTTAACCGGCACAAAGGGCCGGTCGCGCCGCGTGGAATTCAGATGGATCGCCTTGGCGATCAGTTCCTTGCCCGTCCCGCTTTCGCCTTGCAGCAACACCGTCGAGCGGCTGGGCGCCACCTGGGCGACCAGATCGAAAATCTTGAGCATGGGCTCGCTCTTGCCCACGATGTTTTCGAAGTTGTAGCGCTGCTTGAGCGCACGCTTCAGTTGAATATTTTCTTCTTCCGCCTTCTGGCGGGCGACGGCGGCGCGCACGTCAGCCAGCAGTTTCTCGTTGTCCCATGGTTTCTGGATGAAGTTGGTGGCCCCGAACTGCATGGCGCGGACCGCGTTCTCCACCGTTCCGTAGGCGGTGATCATGATGACGGCCTGCTGCGGATGCAGCAGACGAATTTCGGAGAGCACGTCCATCCCGTTCTTATCGGGCAGCGCGAGGTCAAGCAAAACCACATCAAACGTGCGCTGCCCAATTTCCGCCAGACCTTCCCGCCCGGTTCCCGCAACCACGACGGTGTAGCCCTCGAGTTGAAGCAGGGTTTCCAGCGACTCGCGGATTTCCGCTTCGTCGTCAATGATGAGGATCCTGCCTGCGCTTGCCGGCGCGCTTTCCGGTGTGTTCCGGCGCGGAATCGGCGTTACTTCAGATACTGCAACTTCAGACATGGACTGCCTTCCTCGTCGATATCAATGGGAAATCCAGGGTGAAGGTGGTGCCTTCGCCCGGGCGGCTCTCCACGCGGATATTGCCCGCGTGTTCCTGGATGATGCCGTAGGTAACAGAAAGTCCCAGACCGGTGCCGCGATTCTGACCCTCCGCCGGCGACGTCTTGGTAGTGAAAAATGGATCGTAGATGCGATGAATGTTTTCCTGCGCAATGCCCGACCCTGTGTCAGAGACGCGCACGCTGACAAATTCGCCGTTCAGCGTCGCCACGTTCAGCACTCCGCCCCCGGCCATCGCGTCTTTGGCATTCAGAAACAAATTCAGAAACACCTGCTGCAGGCGCCCGGCGTTGCCCTGAATCAACGGAAGCTTCTCGTTAAGCTCGGACTGCACCTGGATGTGAGCCACCTTGAACTGGTGCTCGAGCAATGCCAGCGTGTCCGCGATCACCTTGTTCAGACTGACTTCCGTTAATTCCGTGCCAGTAGTACGCGAAAAATTCAGCAGATTATTGACGATCTCCGACGCGCGGAACGTCTGCTTGGTGATTTTCTCCAGCAGCCCCGCCTTCTGCGGATCGGACTGCAATTGTTTCGCTAGCATCTGCGTGTAGGAGGAGATCACGGCTAGCGGCGTATTCACCTCGTGCGCCACGCCCGCGGCCAGCAGCCCGATGGAAGAAAGCTTGTCCGCCTGGGTAAGCTGGACTTCAAGTTCGATCCGCTCGGTGATGTCGTCCATGATCACCAGCCGTCCCACCACGCTGAACTTGCGGGTGACCAGCGGCGCTATCGCCACATTCACAACGCGCGATTCGCCGTTCGGAGTCAAAAGCCGGAACTTGTAAAGGTTGTGAATACCCGGATTCTGCCGAACGCGGTAGAACTCTTCCACGAAGGAGGCCGGAAAAACCTCGCTCAACGAACGCCCTACCACCTGCCAGCGGGGCTGGGCATACATGACTTCCATCTGCGAGTTCCAGGACTCGATGCGGTCCTGCAAATCCACGGCCATCACACCGACGTTGATGGATTCGACAATGTTCTCGTTGAAATCCTTGAGCCGCTCGTACTCGCTCACCTTCTGTTCAAGAGACGCGTACAACCGGCCGTTCTGTATGGCGATGCCGATGTATCCCGCCAGCGCTTCGAGCAACTCCACATCTTCGCTGGAGAGGAAGTCGCCTTGCATGGTCTTGCCCAGTCCGAGGAAGGCGATGGTCTTTTGCCGCGCGTGGCAGGGGATGTAGTAGTTCAGATCCAGGCGTCCGATGGCCTCTTGCGCCGATGCATTCTCACGCGGCAACTGGTGAGTGTTTTCGAAGAAGATATGTCCGGCAGCGTCCTCGATGCGCGGTTTCGCGAGAAATGACAGGTCCAGACCGGTGACGTGGGCGATGCCGAACGATTTCGAAAGTTCAAAGCGCGAAGAGTCGCTGTTGCCGAGGAAGATGGCAATGCGGTCCACCAGCAGGGTGCGTGCCAACCGGTCCACGAGCGAGGAAAGCATCTTGTCGAGGTCGGTCTCCGAGCTCAACTCGCGTCCGAACTCGATCAGCGTGCGCCGGTAGTCGTAGCCGGTGCGGAAGAAGAACAGGTCGAGTTTTTCCTGAATCCATTTCCGCACCGGATCAAAGAGCAGCGCGGTGACCACGACCGCCACCACCAGCCCGTAAGGTCCGGAACTGGGCACGCGCGTATGCACCAGCTCTGCAATCGCGGCCACTCCGGCGAAGTACGCTCCCACAATGGCCGCCGCCGCCAGCGTATAGGCCATGCCGCGCTTGAAGATCAGATCCACGTCCATCAGCCGGTAGCGGAAAATGGCGTATCCGAAAGTCAGCGGCAGCAATCCCAGCGACAGCACCGACACCTTCATGGTGGGGGAAGGCATCACGCCGAACAGATAGGGCAGAACATAACAAAACGTGAATGGAGTTATCGCCAGGATGGTGCCGCGAGTAATCCATTTCAGCTGCTGCCGCAGAATCGGAGTGGTGGCCCGGCGGGAGTTGTTCCAAAGAACCACCGCTGCCGAGACGAAGAAGATCGTCAGATAAGCCCAGTGCACCCGGTTCAGATCAAAGAGCAGCGAGGCGCTGGCCTTCAAGTACTCGAAAGCCAGCAACTGGATTCCGAGCAATACAGCTCCCGGCAAGTAGAGCATCGGAATCGACCATCGATGCTTGCTGACGAACTCCCGCCGTTCGGGGAAGGTCAATACGAAGTGCAGAAACAGCGCCGGCTGCAGCAGCCACGCGACTTCATTGGACCACAGGACGACCCAGTCAAAAGCGTTGAACTTGCCGGTGTAGTGCAGCGAGTAGAAAACGAACGATACCAGGCAGAAAATATAGAAGTGGGTGGAACCCAACGCTGTCCAGCGCCGCATCAGCACATAAAGCCCAATGCCGAGGTAAATGAGCGCGATCAGCCGCAGCCAATCGTTCATCGAGCGCTCGGCTGGAACCAGCACCACTTCCACATCCAACGGAACCGAACCACGGATCAGCGAGTAAGTTGCCTTCGACCAGACGCCGGAATAGTAAAGTTGCCGCGTCACCGCCGCCAAAGTGTCTACAGCGCGGCCGTTGACGCTGACCACTTCGTCCCCGCGCCGGATTCCGGCCCGCTCTGCCGGCCCGTTGGGCTCCAATCGGTCCGCGACCAGGCGGCCATTCCGCTCCATCCACCACGCGCCATCGTCGGGAATCGCAGATTGATGCTCGATCTTGTAGTTGAAACCGGCGAAAAGTACCGCCGCGACTGTGAGAAGAGTCAGCAGGATGGCGGTAAACCGAGCCTCAAATTCGCGGTTCATGGGCTGGGACAGCAGCGCGGCGGCGCGGCCAGATACTCGACGCCTTTCAGGCATCAGCAACTTCACTGCCACCCCTCCAGTCTCGCCCACTGTTGGTAAGTCGCTTCCAGATAGCGACTTCCACAATTATAGATACGATTTGGGATGGCGGCTATGAATTATGGAATGTTGCCTCTGTTTTTCGGGATGCTATAGCCGTCCGTATTGCAGCGTAAGTCCTGAGTTATGAATGCGCTTTTGAGCGTTGAGGCCGCAGGATTGGCGTCCACGACCTACTCATCGGAAACGGGAAGAGGGTTTGAATGCTGGGTAAGCTTGAAGGAGTTAGCGGATTTTATGGTTGGCAATGTTTCTGCACTGAAGTCGATGACGTGCCCAAACCCTTTATTTGGTATGGGAGGGGTCCGGAAACTTCCCCGTTTCCCGAACCCCTCACTTACTGGGCCCACCTGACTCGCCAAGGAGGAGGTGAGCAAATCCCGCAAGTGAGTGTGATCTTGCGCCTGATCCCTGGAAACGTCCATGGAGCCAGTCTGAAGCCGTCTGAACTGATCTGAAGAAATTCACCATCCAGCGCTTGACACATCAAGCCCGGCAGAACAGAATTTCTAGCGATACAGTGTGGGGACGGGCGCTCTCGCCCGTCCAAGCCGGGCGTAGCTCGGGAGCCGCCGGTGATCACAGCAACGGATTCGCTATAGCTGGCCGAGGAGTTCCGCATTGCCGGAGAAGAAGATTCGCTTCGACGATTTCGAGCTGGATTACGGTCGTTTTCAGCTTTGCCGCGGTGGCAGCCCGGTTCGGCTGGAGAGCCTGCCGCTGCAATTGCTCATGTTCCTGTTGGAAAAGCGAGGACAACTGGTCACGCGCGAGCAGATCTCCAGCGAGTTGTGGAGCAAGGATGTGTTCGTCGACGTAGAACAGGGAATCAATACTGCAATCCGCAAGATCCGGCGCGCCCTGGCGGATGACGCCGACGAACCGCAGTACCTCCAAACCGTAGTCGGAAGGGGTTATCGCTTTGTTGCGCCCACCGCCGAAGAAGATGCCGCTGGCCAGGCGTCAGCCGGAGAGTTTCCCGTTTCCCCCGAAGAGCTTGGACGCGCCATTATGACCGCAGCGGGCATTGACCCTGACGATCCCAAGGGAACTCCTAAGCTCCCAGACCAATCCTGAGCCTATTCCCGCCCTCCCACGTCAAGCAGCGGAGTTACTTGGACGCCGAAAATGTGGTCCAGGGAAACGCATCCATATCCCGCAATAGTCCTTGCTCCCAACTGAATTCCGGATGCTCCCGCAGATGCTCTTGCGCCTTGAAGTCTTTGCCACAGGCATGGCCGGCGGCCGCCGCGAATGACAATTGGGTCACCATCGCAGCGTCGGCTGCCTTGTTCTGCACCGCGCCGGCCATCCCGAATGGTGGCTGCCACGGCCGGGAGCCCCGCGCCGACAAATCGATATGCCCGTCGAGCGTACGCTCGTTGGCCTCTTCCTTCATGGAGAACGTGTCGTAATGATCCGCCAAAAAACGTTCAGCGGCAGCTACGTCGATCTTCCCCTTGTTCTCGGCCATCAGCTGTTCCCACCGGACGTGACGCGCGTTGGCGCTCATGCTCAGGTTCTTGCTGTCGAAGTCGGTTTCTTCGTGAATGAGTTTTTCGTTGACCGGGAAGTTGGAGCCAACGAAGTACCCGTCTTTCTTGCGTTCCAGCGTCACGTTTTTAAGCCCAAGTTCGAGGCTGGCGATTTCGTTGTTCTTCACGTCGGCGAGCAGCCAGTTGTTGGCATAGCCGCCGTTGTTGCCCTCTTTCATGATGCGGGCAAAGTCGTCGATCGACTTGGAATACTGCGCCGCCTTGCGCGCCCGCACAAACTCCGGAATCCCCGCCGGATCATACCCTGAGAAATGGCCGATGGTCGTTTCCGTGATCACGATTCCGTCCGCATTGACCACGAAATCGTCCGCGCTGTGGATGAACCCCGGAGGTCCGTCCATCAGCATGCGGCTGCCCTTCGCGGGAACAATATCGAAAATGATCGTCCAGCGCTGGCCATCCAGATAGCTTGTCCAGTTGTTGTGCGCGATGACGATCTTGCCGTCCTTGGTATAACTGCCGGTCGCCACAAACGCACTGCAATGCTCCGGCGCAACCATCGACGCCGCCGACTGGATACCCTGCTCCTTGTTGTATTGCTTGACGTAGTATTCCCATTCCTCCGCGCCATTGAGTGCGACCACGTCCCACAAATCCAGTTTCACTCCCTTTGCGTTGGCGCCATCGACAATGCCTTGCAACTCTTCGCGATACTCCTGGTCGATGCGCGGCCACATCATGGTGCGCGCCGCCTCGCGAAAAAACTGCCAGTCTTTATTGTTGTCGTGTGATTCCTCCAACACCGTCACCTTCAGCATGTCCGCGATTTCCGGCGCCAGCAGGTAGCCATGCTGGAACCCGATCTCGGCGGGTTGGCCCTCCAGATGAACAAAAGTCCACCCGTTCTTTTCCGGCTGGCGAAAGCTGTGTTGCAAGCGAGGGTCGCCGTTTGAGTGCTGGGTTGAGTTCTGCGCCAGTGCGGGCAAGGCAATCGCGATCAGCAAACATAGGATTCGGGCAGTATTTCGGAACATCTTTCAGAACCCCTTTCGGAACATGGACACCCCACAAGAATTGCCCAATTGTAGCAGGGCAGAATCTCACCACGGAGACACAGAGGCACAGAGAAATTCAAAGGAAGGAAAAGACCTTAGTTTTTTCAGGTTTGAAGGTTTTCTCCGTGACTCCGTGTCTCCGTGGTGGGTTTTGCTCGGGATGGCGTCACCGCAATCGCGTCTTCGTCGCCGTCGTTCTGAAATCCGTTCTAAAATCTAGGTATGTCTCGCCTGGAACAAATCGTCGATCTCGAAAAGCGTTTTCTCCTCCCCACCTACAACCGTTATCCGGTAGGCTTTGAGCGCGGGAAGGGTGTTTTCCTCTACGACTTCGAAGGCAAGAAGTATCTTGACTTCGTAGCCGGTCTCGGGGTGAATGCGTTAGGGCATGCTCATCCGCGCATAGTAAAGACCATCCGCGAGCAGGCAGCCCGCCTCATTCACGTATCGAATCTCTACTACAACGAATATCAGGGACAGCTCGCCGAGCGCCTGTCCCAGCTTTCGGGACTGGATCGAGTGTTCTTCTCGAACAGCGGCACCGAGGCGATGGAAGGCGCCATCAAGCTGGCGCGTCTCGCCGGACACAAGGCCGGTGGCGATGCCAAATCCCAGTTGGTGGCGCTGCAGGGGTCCTATCATGGCCGAACGTTCGGAGCCATGTCGCTGACCGGCCAGGAAAAATACCGCAAAGGCTTCGAACCGCTGCTCCAAGACGTGACCTTCGTGGATCAGAACAACGTCGAAGCGCTCCACGCTGCCGTCAACGCCAACACCTGCGCCATCGTGCTGGAGCCTATCTTCGGCGAAGGCGGCATCCTCGAATGTTCTGAGGAATTCCTGCTCGCCTGCCGGACGCTTGCCGACCACTACAAGGCCGCGCTCATATTCGATGAGATCCAGTGTGGCCTCGGCCGCACGGGCAAGATCTTCGCCTTCCAGAGCTTCGGCGTGGTTCCCGACATCGTCACCATCGCCAAGCCGATCGCCGCGGGAGTGCCGCTCGGCGCGTTCCTGTCGAAAGAACACTTCGCCTCCGCGATTTCAGCCGGACAACACGGCACCACCTTTGGCGGCGGTCCGCTGGCGTGCCGCGTCGGGCTCGAGTATCTGGCGATTGTCGAGGAAGAGCGCCTGCTCGAAAATGTCGTGAAAGTCGGCGGCTACCTGCATCAGCAACTGGAGGAACTGGTCGCGAAGTATGCCGCAACCCGCGAAGCCCGCGGCCGCGGATTGATTCAGGGTCTCGTGCTCGACATTCCCGCACGCCCATTGGTGGAGCAGGGCCTGGCGGAGGGTGTGCTCTTTAATGCGACCCAGGACACCGTCCTGCGCTTCCTGCCGCCGTTCCTGCTGGAGGAAAAGCATGTGGATAAAGGCATCAGAGTGCTGAAGAAGCTGCTTGGCAAAAAGCGGAAGAAAGCGCAGAGCGTGGCTTCGGGGGCGGCTGCATCGCTTTAGCGATGCCCCGAACAGACGGGGCCCGTCTCCCGTCAAAGCTGATGTAGGACCTGAAGCAAGAAAGAAGGGGAGCCGGAATTCAGCTCCCCCAAAGCGTTAGAGGCGATATCACTTAATAAGAATCTGAATGTGAGGATTTCGTTGCCCATCGACACGCAAAATCCGAAAGAAAAATTCATTCCCGCCGGCGCGCGCAACCCACACCCGAATAATCCCGGGAACGGGGTTGCGGTCGAGGAGCATTGGCTCGAACTCCCCGACGGACGCATGCGCTATCTCAAAGCCGGATCAGGTCCGCCGCTCATCCTGATTCATGGGCTGATGGGATACTCCTTTTCCTGGCGATTCACCATCCCCGCGCTGGCGCCCCATGCATCCGTTTATGCCATCGACAATCTGGGCGCTGGACTTTCGACAGCCAATAAGGGCATGGATTGCACCGTGCGTGCCACTGCCGAGCGTGTCCTGCAGTTCGCCGGCGCTCTCGGCATAAAGGATTTCGACCTGCTGGGTACATCCCACGGAGGAGGCGTTGCCATCATGGTGGCGGCGGTTTGTGCGGAAAGAAGTGCGGAAAGAAGAGCGGACAGAGGTTCGGAGCGCGAAGTTGTAGAGCGAAGCCAAGATCTACGCGTGCAACGACTCATACTCGTCGCGCCCGTCAACCCCTGGTCACCGCATGGCAAGTGGTTTGCGCCTTTTGTGGGCAGCGGTTTCGGTTCATTACTCTTCCGCAACACGATTGAGCGCTGGCGTTCCCTCGACTACCTGTGGCTGCGTCGCCTGTTCGGCGATGGTGCAAAGATCCCGCCCGATTCGCTCGAGGGCTACCGCATGCCAGTGCTCAAGAATCACGTCTTCCGTCATGCTGCGCACATCGTGAGGAATTGGACGGCCGACCTCGCGGAACTGGAAAGGGCTTTGCCCAAGATTCGCGATTACCCCACTCTCCTCGTCTGGGGAACGAGAGACCGCGCCGTTGATTTTCAATCCGCCGAGCCGCTGCGCCGGAATTTTCGCGATGCTCGCCTGGTGGGGTTGGAGGGTGTCGGCCATCTGCCCTACGAGGAGGCGCCCGAGGACTTCAACCGCGCGCTCGTGGATTTCCTTGCCGGCCCTTCCAGTTCTCAGTTCCCAGTTCCCAGAAGAGCGGTTTTGACTGAGAACTGAGAACTAGGACCTGAGAACTTTTTCTTCAATTCATGCACATCTCTCACTGGCTGCGCGCGTTCATCGCCGACTACGGTTACTGGGCTGTGGTTCTGGCGTTGCTGTCGGAGAGCGCCGGCATCCCCGTCCCCGGTGAGATCACGCTCCTGCTGGCCAGCTTTCTGGCCTATTCCGAACACCAGCTCCATCTCGGCTGGATCATCGCAGTCGCCACCTGTGCCGCCACGCTCGGCGGCTATCTGGGTTACGCCTTTGGTTACCATGGCGGGCGTCCACTGCTCGATCGCTATCAAAGCGTTCTTCGGATTCCGCCGGCCACGCTGCAACGAGGAGAAAACATGTTCGCCCGCTATGGCGCAGCCACAATTTTCTTTGCTCGTTTCGTCTTCGGCCTGCGCGTTTTCGCCGGGCCGCTGGCCGGCGTGCTGCGCATGCGCTGGCGAACATTTGCTTTCTTCAACTTCTTCGGTGCCGCCCTCTGGGTAACCACCATCGCCAGCGCCGGATATCTCTTCGGTCAGCATTGGCGCAATCTGCTGCGGGTTATGCAGCGCTTCAATATCGCGGTCTTGATTCTCGCCGCGGTCGTGGTCCTGTTTCTATGGCGGAGACATCGCCACCACCCGCCGCCGGAAAATGGTTGAAACCCTGAGCTTGTCTGGGGACGGGGCTCTGCCCCCGTCCCAGCGGGGTGTAACCCCCGCTTCCACACGGGCCTGGAATGGGCTCCAGACTTTCTCCGTTCAAGGTATTTGTGGTCAAAGTTATCTTCCGTCACTTCCCCTCGCCGCTCCGCCGTCATATGCTGGCAGAAGCACTGCCGGCACCGGAGAGCAGCGTGATGAACAACGTGATTTCCGAACGCACCCAAACCAGCCTGCAACCCGCAACCGCGCCCCGTTTTCCACGGCTGGCACTTTCGCAGGTCTGGGTGCGATTCCTGCTGGCCATCGTCGGACTGATGCTGGCTTTTGCTGCGGCGCTGTTCTCCACGATATTGGGAGAGTCCGGCAACCTTTGGGGAACGATCATTCTGGCGTCGGCAGCACTCTTGATGGCTACCTTCGTCGGCCTGACTACCGTGCCCTACCTGGCGCGGCGAGTCGTCGCCAGCCGTGTCCGCGAAGCCATGGACTACGACGTCACGCGCGCCGGCTTGATCTACATCCTGATCAGCGTCGTGATCGGGATCGCTGCCATCAACACCGGAAACAACCTGCTCTACGTTGTCGTCGCGGCGCTGCTCTCTGCCATTCTGGTTTCCGGCGTCGCTTCGGCTCTGGTGCTTCGTAGTCTTGCGCTCGACGTGCACTTGCCCGAACACGTTTTTGCCGGACGTCCAATGCTGGCGCGCCTGCTCTTGCGCAATGCCAGTTCGTGGCTGCCCTCGTTTTCCGTGCGCGTGGTTCCCGCCAAGCGCAAAAATAAAGACCGGTGGGGTTGGGAAGCCTCGACCTTCGGCTGGCCCCGCAACCGCGCGCCCCAGGACCAGTGGCTCCGCCTGCCTGACCGCCGCCTGCGGCGCGTGCGCGAAGAAGCGGAAAAGCCCATCTTGCAAGAATCTGTCTATTTTCCGTTTCTTGCTCCCGGGCAGGAACTCCGCGCCGACCTGGAGATCAGCTTCCCCGCCCGCGGCCGCTACTGCGAAGAAAACTTCGGTCTGGCCACCCGCTTTCCCTTTTCCTTCCTGATGAAAACCCGGCGAATTAATCTGGCCCGCGAAGTGATCGTCTATCCCATCGTCGAGCCCGCCGAACAGTTCCTCGAAGTTCTTCCCATGGTCACCGGCGAGTTCGAGACTTTTGTCAGCGGCCGCGGCTATGATCTTTACCGCATCCGCGAGTACATGCCCGACGACTCGGCCCGCCACGTCGACTGGAAAGCCACAGCCCGTACCGGCTCGCTCAAAGTGCGTGAGTTCAGCCGCGAAGATGAACGCAAGCTCCGCATCGTGTTCGACAACCCCGCGCCCGGCGTCCTGCAGCCTGCAGTGTATGAGCGAGCGGTGCGCCTGGCAGCTTCTCTGGGATGGCACTTCGACCACGAAGATGTCGAAGTCTCTTTCGTCGCGCCAGGATTAGAGCCAACCGAGGACGTCTTCACCTTCCTCCGGTACCTGGCCCTGGTCGAGCCGCAGGAGGCGACCCCGGTGTTCAGTCGTCTTCGGGCCAGTGAAGACTACAACCTGATCGTGACGGCCCGCGACGCCGCCGACCTGCCCGCCGCTTTGGCCGCCAGATCCTACGTCATTTCCTTGGGCACGGGACGGGGCGCATAGCCTGTGTGGAGACGGGCTCTGCCCCGTCCCGGCGGGGCGAAGCCCCGCTGCCACAAAACTTCATTTTTCTCTTTCCCCCTGCCGATTTTCGACATATACTCCGGCGCTGGTCCGGTCATCAAACGGTTTTTTGCGTCTTTCGTCCAAGATTGACGCTGTTCGCCGGGTGCGTCGTTTTCCGGCGCAAGCCCACGGGAGGTGCAAATGTTGATCTCTGATCTGCTCAAGAATCAAGTGACCATATCGGCCGCGGTCCACCAGACTGTGCTCGAAGTCGCCACCCTGATGGTGGAGCACAACATCGGTGCCGTACCGGTTCTCCAGGACGGCCAACTGGCCGGCATTTTCTCCGAGCGCGACCTGATGATCCGTGTGGTGGTCGGCGGCAAGGATCCTGCCCGCACCCTGGTCAGCCAGGTCATGACCGACGATCCTCTGACCGTCGCTCCGAACGATCCACTGGAGACCTGCATGGCCCTCATGAAGCGTCACGGTTTCCGACACCTACCTGTCTGTTCGGGACGCGAACTGAAGGGCATGGTTTCCTTGCGCGACATCCTGCTCCACGACCTGGACGAAAAGGACGACGAAGTGCGCATGATGCGCGCCTACCTGCATTCCACCCCCGACGCCGGATAGGCTAGCCTCACGCTGGGGTGGGCTGAAATGGAGGTGGGCTGAACCGACCGAGGGAAAGCTCCCTTTTCCCCTCCGCATTGCTTCACTCCCGCCTCCGTGACGCGCGAACTTCGTCTCGACGCGAAGTTGGCTGCCGCTCTCAGGGGACTCGGCATCGAACGTCGACTGTTTTCCGCAGCGCTAGCTGGCGGGAAGGTAATGGTTACTAAGGTTACCTAAGTAGGTTGACCTTGCAGGTCAACCTGCCTGAGGATGTGGGGGAGGGTAGAGGCGCGGACGTTTCTGCATTGGGCGCATTCTTTCCTTGCACTCTCCATGACTTGGCACAGCCATATCATCGTGTATTTGTGGTGCGCTGCACCGATCCTGCAATCGGTGGTGGCGGTGATCTTATGGCGCCGCAAGCTGCACAAGCAGTTTCCAGTCTTCTTTTTGTTCCTCATCGCGCAGGTGGCGAATTTTGCCATTCTCTTTCCGCTCTCGTTCGCTGGCAACTACAGGTTGTATTTCGACCTTTTCTGGGCGGGCGAGGCGGTCAACGCGGTTCTCGGCTTCAAGGTCATTCATGAGATTTTCCTCGACGTGTTCCGTCCCTATCACACCCTGAAAGACCTGGGCACTTTGCTGTTCAGGTGGGCGGGCGTGGTGATGCTGCTGGTTTCGGTGGTGGTCGCCTTTTCGAGTTCTTTCGACCAGAGTCTGCTGGTGCACGCGGTTACTACTCTGCAGCGCTCGGTCCGCCTTGTGCAGATCGGTCTCATCCTCTTCTTAGTCCTGTTTTCTCGCTTTTTGGGAGTATCCCGGAAGCAGATCAGCTTTGGTATCTCTCTCGGCTTTGGCCTCTTCGCCGGTGTGGAGTTGCTGTTGATGGCGCTGAATTCGGGGGGATTCGTCAAACAGGGCAATTTCAACCTGATGAACATGTTGACTTACAACCTCGCCGTATTTGTTTGGCTCGGCTACTCGTTCTCGCGCCAGGCCGTGCGCGGGGGCGCCGTCAACCGCTTGCAGACTGAGCGCTGGGAGCAGGGCTTGGCGGATCTTCAACACCCGGTGCCATCCGATTCGCTGATCCCGATGTTCGAGGGCATGGTAGAGCGGGCGTTTTCGCGAAGCTCGATTCTGGAGCCTGTGGAAAATCAGTCCCCGCTCGACCGCCCCGCTGTCCCAGCCAAGGCCAACTCTGCGGCAGCCGGTTCCAAGACCCGGCCTTAGCTCTGGTTGCCCAAAAAACGAGCCCGCGCAAAAGCTTTGTCAAGAGGATTTTTTGGCGTCCTGCAAATCCCATTCCCAGACGCGGAAGGCAATCGATTCGGTTCAACCGTTACCTTAAGAAAACCAGCGTAACCCCTTTCCTGTTGTAGGCCGGACGCCACGTTCGGTTTTCGGCAAGCGGTTAGTTTCGTCGCCTCGGGTTGGGCGCTTCAGGTAACCTCCAATGAATCAGAAGGTTGCAAGTTGTGTATAATTCCCCACGCTTGCAGGGTGGCAGTTTTACGCCACCCTTCGGCAGACCCTAAGGAGAAAGTCAAACCATGAAACGTTCTCTCAGAGCGTTACTGCTGTTGGTGGGTCTGGTAGGAACCTTCGCGTATGCTGCTGCCCCGAGAGTAAACACTCGGGGGTGGATGCCGCTGTGTCCTCCCAGTCACCCGAACTGCTCCCAGTAAACCGAAATGGGACTGCATGACCGCGAGATGTACGTAGCTGGTCAAGCAACCTGACGTAACTCTTTGCATCACGAAAGCAATCTTCCGGGCTGGCCTCTGCGGCCGGCCTTTTTTACTTCTCCTCTTTCTTGCCCGTGCTTTCGGATTCCGCCTTCCCGCTTGCTGCCGATGGTTTCCCCGCCCCCGGTTCCTTCCCATCCTCCGCGGGAGATTCGGCTGGCTCGGTGTTGGTGCTCATGTACTGCACGATGATCGAAATGCGCCGGTTCGATGGATCCAGCGAATCCTTCAGGTTGCGGAGCCGCTGGTCCGCAAAGCCGCGCACTTGCGAGACCTGATCGCTGCGCAATCCCGACTGCTGCATCAGTCGCCGCGCCGCGTTCGCCCGGTCGGACGATAGTTCCCAGTTGCTGTAGCTGCCCTTGCCGGCATAAGGTTTGGCGTCGGTGTGTCCCTCGACCGAAATGTGGTTGGGAACTTGTCCCAATTCCGCCGCCAGCAGCGTCACCAAATCCTGCCCACTCTGGTTGAGCGTGGCACTCCCGCTGTCGAAGAAACCTCCTTTGTCCGATTCCAGCAACTCGATGCGCAACCCTTCGGCGGTCACCGTCATCTCGATATTCTTTTTCAGCTTATCCAGGTTGTTCATCTTCTGGATGCTCTTTTGCAGTTCTTCTTTGAGCTTCCCCATGTCCTGCTTGGTCAGTTGAAGATTCTCGCCCGCTCCGGCCAGAGTCGTTCCAACCTTCGTAGCGGTTCCGCTTGGATCTTTGAAGTAACCGCTAACGGCCACCTGAATCTTCGGGCTGCTGTTCATCAGCCACAACACGATGAACAGTGCCATCATCGCCGTGACGAAGTCCGCATAAGCGACCTTCCAGGCGCCGCCGTGATGGCCGCCATGGCCGCCCTTTTTCTTGATGATGATGATGGGTGGTGTCGGCATGACGGTGGTTATCCCGCGCTTGCCGCCGTCGCCGCGTCCGCCGCCGGGGCTTCTTTCGCGCCGCGGCAAGCCTCTTCAACCGCTGCGAACGAAGGACGCACATGTCCTGGCACCGTCCGCCGCCCGATCTCAACCGCCATGATTGGGGCCACACCTTTGAGAAATGCAATCATGGTCACCCGCAACACCATCATGAACGCGTGTTCCTCGTCGACCATCTTGCCCATCCGCGACGCCAACGGTCCGACCAGCCCGTAGCACAGCAGAATGCCCAGAAAAGTCCCCACCAAAGCTGCCGCTACCTTGTGTCCAATTTCTTCCGGAGGTCCGCCCAGCGCGCCCATCGTGATCACCACCCCCAGCACCGCCGCCACAATGCCCAACCCGGGCAGCGAGTCCGCCATTGTGCTCAGCGCTGACACCGGCTCGCTCGCCTCGTGATGATGGACTTCCATGTCCCCCTCCAGCATCTGATCCAGATCGAACACTTCCACGCCGCCGCTCACCGCCATACGCATCGTGTCGCATACAAAAGCCACGGCATGATGATCCTTCGCGAAAGCCTCATATTTGGAGAACAGAGGGCTCGCGTCCGGAGCCTCGATGTCTGTCTCCAATGCCACCAGCCCTTCCTTGCGCGCCTTTTGCAGCAGTTCATACATCATCTTCAAGGAATCGACGTAGCGCTGCGCGCTGTACTTCGATGACCCAAATGCCCCAATAAGCCCGCTGATCATCTGCTTCAGAGTGTGGACTGGATTCGAAATCAACACCGTGCCCAGCGCTGCCCCGCCGATGATGATCAGTTCCGCCGGCTGGAGCAGCACCTTGATGTTGCCGTGCTCCATCAGGTAGCCGGCCACGATGCAGCCGAAGACAACCACGATCCCAATGATCGAAAACATGGATCATCATCCTCGCCAGCGTCCGGTATCTTTGGTAAATCCGGTCCCCGCTGCCCTCGCCGTCCCGCTCGAGTGCGAAGGCCTCATCTTTAGGAGAAGACATTCCAGGTCGAGGCCAGCGGTGGCCATGATGTAAGACACCTCTGTGTCCACCGGGAAACGGTCGCCCCACCACAAGACTTCCGAATGCCCCAGCAGATTCCATAAGGTTTCCGCCATCGTTGACAACATCACTGGACTCGCCGAGGACAGTACCGCCAGAAACTCGTTCTCTCCCCAACGTCCCAGAAAGTTTTCCGCATCCAGGCTGTGCCGCAACGTCTGCGCTGCAGTCCGCAGAAAAGGCACAATCGACTGCGGCCCGTGCTTGGAGCGAAACTCCTCCAGCCCCAGCACGCGAATTCGCAGCAACCCGAAGCCGACATGAGATTCCTCCATGCCGGCTATGCATTCGTTCAGCAGCGCTCGCGTCAGACGGTGCGAAGGCACTCCCGTGTTCGCGTCTAGACAGCCATACATCGGCGGTCCGGAAGACCCCTCGCGGTACACAAACGCTTCTTCGAATAGAACGGTCACACCCCCAACCGTGTCACCGTATTCCAGTATCGGCCGCGTCCGGATCGTCACCGCGACCCGGTGCCCATTCTTGTGCAGGTAGTAAGCTGTCCACCGTTGCGGCTGCCGCTGGCTGAGGGTCATCGTCACCGGGCAGTGCTCGCCGCTCAGGCTGTTGCCCCGCCGGTTGCAGGCCCGCACCACCTCTTCAAAGACATGACCCACCACTTCGTGCGACAGATGCCCGATGAGGTGCTCCGCGCCCCGGTTCCAAAAGCGGATCAGCCCATCCCGGTCCACGATGTAAATCCCCACCGGCAAGTCTTCCACCAAATGCCGGAACAGCTTCGGGTTGTCGAGAAGGTTAGAAGACATGACCAGCCGCGCCGCCTTCTGGTTCCATCGGCGGCGCAACCGGGAACTTCAGGCGCCAGAAGGGCAGCACGGCAGCGCGCACTGTTTCGGTTGCACACTCCATCATGGATATCGGCCCGGTTGGAGCGGGCCTTCAGGCCCGTGGTGGTGGCGGCAGTTGAAGACGGAGCGTCGGCCCGACATAGGCGCCAACTTCAGCGGTCTGCTAGAAAGCGAATTCGACATGCAACCGGTGTTGACCGAAGCTTGAAGTCTGAAGCACGAACTCCCAAAGAGAGGGCTCATGCCGCGGGACGCGTCTGCGATCCCAACGCGCGCGCCAGTTCCTGCGCATCGAAAACCGGCGGCTGGCAAGCGAACCCCGAGCACACCACCGCAAACGATCGTTCCCCATCCAACGCCGGAAGATTCGGAATCGTCTCCGCCAAAGCCGGTGGCAGGTTCTGTGCAACAGCCTTATCCGCGTCCAAACGCACCACCGCCCTACTCAAGCCAAGCGGCCGCGCCGCAGCCCGATACAGTTCCGCAGCCACTTCATCGTTCCCAACCACCACCACCTGCGTATGCGGCTGGATGAATCGGACCACCGCCAGCCCATATGTCGCCGCAAAAATCCCGTGCTGTCCCGCGACCCCGGCGTAGACCTCGAGCGTCCGCTCGGCCTGCTCGCGATACGACACATCGTGATCATGATCCGACGCATCATGGTGCGACGCGCTATGGGCGTAACCATGCAGACGCAGCAGCGCAATCGCCGCCGCCGAATTTCCCGCCGGAGTCGGCGAATCCTGAAACGGTTTTCGCCGCGTCGCGAGAATGCCGAGCGCGTTTCGCTCCTCCGCAGTTCGGTCCGCTCCGCCGCGCGTATCAAAGAATCCGCCAGCCACCGGATCGAAAAACCCCGCCACCATCGCATCCGCAATCGCCCGCGCAAAGCGGAAGTAGCTCAGGTCCGCCGTCGCCTCATATGCGTCGAGACAAGCAATTACCGCGAAAGCATAATCATCCAGCACACCGGAAATTTCGCGCCGCGCCGCCCGAGAATCCGGGGAAGCCTCGGAATAAGCAATCACATGCTTCAGTGTAAAGCGGGCGCCCTCGCCCGCTGCTGTTGAATTTGAGCCGCCATCCCATCCCTCGGAGAGCAGTCGATCCAGCGAGCGCAAAGCAAAATGCCGCGCCGCCGCCAGATCCAGCACCTTGGCCGCTTCCAGATAAGCCGAAACGCACATCGCGTTCCAGCCCGCGTAAACGGTTTTGTCCACATACGGCGTAGGACGAAGCAAACGCGCCGCATACATCTTCTTCTGCGCCGCAGCCAGCAGCCCGCCCGCCCGCTCTTCCGGAAAGTTCAGCCGCCGAGCAATTTCCTCCACCGAGCTTCGAGCTGATGAAGCAATGTGCAGCACATTCTTCGCCCGATTGTGATGCATGTCCCCGACTTCCTGGATGTCGTAGTAAAGCGTCGCCACCGCCGCCTCATCTTCGGTCAGCGCCGCTTTCGTCTCCGACAGAGTCCAGGTGAAATAATCGCCGTCATCGTCCATCGAATAATCGGCGTCCTGCGAAGCATAGAAGCCGCCGTGGGCGCGGTCGCTCAGCCATTCGTCCATCCAGCGAACAATGTCGCGCGCCACTCCCGCAAAAAACTCATCTCCGGTTGCCTGGTATGCGTGCACGTAGTTCTTCAGCAACTCGGAGTTGTCGTAGCACATTTTTTCGAAGTGCGGCACAATCCAGCGCTCGTCCACCGAGTAGCGATGGAAGCCGCCCGCCAACTGGTCATAAACCCCGCCGTGCGCCATCTTCTCCAGCGTGTGGACGAAAATAGTCCGCAGATCGTCGTCGCCGTCGCTCACACTCGAATTGCCTGCGCCCTTGTTTCTCGTCCGAACATACTCTTCCATTACCAGATCAAGCGCCGCCGGATGCGGAAACTTTGGCGCGCTTCCAAATCCGCCGTTGACCTCGTCAAACATCTTCCGCGCCGATTCCAGAATCGCGTCAATCACCGTAGCCGAAACCTTCCCTTCGCCCGCCGAAGCAGATTCCGCCCGCGCGATCGCGCTCTCCACCATCTGCGCCTGCTCCAGCACATCGCCGTGCTTGTCGCGATAAGCCGCGGCAATCGAAAGCAGCACGCGTTTAAAGCTAGGCCGCCCGTAAGCGTCCGCCGGAGGAAAATATGTCCCGCCATAAAACGGCTTGCCGTCGGGAGTCAGAAACGCCGTAAGCGGCCATCCGCCCTGTCCCGAGAGCGCGGCCACCGCCGCCTGATACCGGCTGTCAATATCCGGACGCTCGTCCCGATCCACCTTCACCGCGATGTAATGCTCATTAACAATGGCCGCGACCTCGGCATCGTCATAAGACTCGCGATCCATCACATGACACCAGTGACACCAGACCGCTCCAATATCCAACAGCATCGGCTTGTTTGCCGCACGAGCCGCGGCAAAGGCTTCCTCTCCGAACTCATGCCACTGGATAGGCTGATGCATAGCCGACCGCAAATAGGAAGAAGAAGCGCGCGCCAGAGCGTTGTGGGAGGAGTCGGTCATCAGCCTAGTTTAGCGTGCGGCGAGGAAAGAATGCGGGACGTTCCGAATATGACACGGGCGGACGAATGCGTCCGCCCCTACGTGGGGTGTGGTTATTTATAATCGCTTGCTCCAGTCTTTAACTTTTTACTGGCGCAAGGATACTCATTGGCACTCGACGAAAATATTTATGAAATCCGGCGCGAGAAGCTGAAGAAGATTGAGGCTCTCGGGCATCCGGCTTATCCGCGAAAGTTTAACTACAGCCACACCGTGCCGCAGATTCTGGCCGAGTATGGCGGGCAGACGGCGGAGGAGCTGGAATCTCCGCGGGTGACGGTGCGGGTTGCGGGACGCATCATGGCGATACGGCTGATGGGCAAGGCCGGATTCGCGCACTTGCAGCAGGACGGGCAGCGCCTGCAGATCTACGTCAAGAAAGATGCCATCGGCGATGCGGGATACGAACTGTGGAAGCTGCTTGACCTGGGCGATCACATCGGGGTTCGCGGATATCTGTTTCGCACGCGCACGGGTGAACTCAGCATTCATGCCGAGGAATTGACGTTTCTTGCGAAAGATCTACTACCCCTACCGGAAAAATTTCACGGGCTCACCGACGTTGAGTTGCGCTACCGGCAACGCTACGTCGATCTGGTAATGAATCCGGAAGTGCGCGAAGTATTTTTGAAGCGCAGCAAGCTGGTGCAATCGCTGCGGCGGTATTTCGACGCGCAGGGATTCATGGAAGTGGAGACGCCGATGATGCATCCCATCGCGGGCGGAGCGGTGGCTCGTCCTTTCAAGACGCATCACAACACGCTGGATATGGATCTGTATCTCCGCATCGCTCCCGAACTTTATTTGAAGCGGCTGACGGTGGGCGGATTCGATCGCGTGTATGAGATCAATCGCAACTTCCGCAACGAGGGCCTCGGCTGGAGATGGAATCCTGAGTTCACCATGCTCGAGGCGTATCAGGCGTACACGGATTATCTCGGCATTCTCGACACTACGCAGGGCTCAATCGAGCAGGCCGTGAAAGATGTAACCGGCGGGATGAAAACGAAGTGGGGCGAGCATGAGATTGACTGGTCGCATGCGAACTGGCGGCGGATGACGATGCGCGAGTCGATCGTGCGCTTCTGGCCGGAGAAGGCGGGCGCAAAGCCTGAGCGCAGCGACTTCGCGGCGCGCGAATCGGTCGAGGCGCTGGTCGAGCGCGTGCGCGGCGCGGGAATCAGTTTGAGCTACGATGCGGCGGCGCCGGTAGGCAAGACAATCGCTGCCATTTTCGAGGCGATAGCCGAAGAACATCTGATGCAGCCGACGATCATCTACGAATTTCCGACCGCAGTCTCGCCGCTATCCAAACAAAAGCCGGATGAGCCCGACTGGACCGAGCGCTTTGAGATATTCGCCGGGAACATGGAAATCGCCAACGGCTTCAGCGAACTGAACGATCCTGAAGATCAGCGGCGGCGCTTCGAGTCGCAGCTAAAAGAACGCGAGCGCGGCGACGAAGAAGCTCACCAGATGGATGAAAATTATATAAACGCGTTGTCGTATGGCATGCCTCCGGCGGGCGGCGTGGGCGTGGGCGTGGACCGGCTGGCGATGCTGTTCACCAACTCACGCACGATTCGCGATGTGATTTTGTTTCCGTTGCTGCGTCCGGAGAAACCTTCGAGCGCGGAGGAGGCGCAGGAGAAGAAGTAGCAGGCTCCCGCACCTAAACAATCACTTGAGGTCTTACCGCGCGGCGCGCATGCTGACGCTAGTTAGAGTGAGGTCGAGGGCGGCGCTGCCGTAACGCCACTTCGGACGTTGGGTCGGCAGCGCTTTGCTCTTTCATTTGCGAACAGATTCTGTCCCGTTTGGCCCAAGCCCCGGTACGTCGTAGGAAGCCACCCATGCTCGCGTAAGGACGGACGCATTCGTCCGTCCGAGCCGAGCGTAGCTCGGCAGCGCCTGCCGCCTTGGGCGGACGAATGCGTCCGCCCCTACGCGATTTCAGGAGGGTTATGAGCTAGTCGGCAGCGCTTCCGGATTTCTTCACTGCGGTTTTGGCACCGCCTTTTTCGGGACCGAAGTTCTTGGTCAGGTAATTCAGAAAGGCATTGCGGTCGGCGTCGGGGATGACGGCGCCCAGGCCTTCCATTTTTTCGAGTTGCTCGGACCATTGCTGGCGGGTCAGGTGCTGCTCGGTAATGCGGCTCGCATTATGACACTGTGTGCAGGCGGCCTTGATCTTGGGTTGCATGGGTCCGGGCGGAAGCGGCTTGCCCGGAGCGCTGGGCGCTTGTGCGCTCGCCAGAATGATGGATGCGAATAAAAAGACTGCCGGAAGAATTCGTTGGAGCAAACGGGAAATCCCCAAAGACTCAGTTCTCAGTTCTCGAAATTGGATGTTTCGTGATTTGGAGACGATGCTATTTTTTGGTTTTGGCTTTCGGTTGTGGCGCGTCCGCGCTTCTTGGAGCGGCGTATGCGGGCTGCTCGGGGCCGAAATTCGCGCTGAAGTAATCGATCAGGACATCCCTATCTTTCGGATCAACCTCGGCGCCCCACTTAATCATCTTGTCGACTTCTTTGGTCCAGGCAGCTTTCGCCAGGCGCTGCTGTACGATGATGCGGGTTTCGTGGCAACTGGCACATGCCTCGGCGGCTTTTTCCTGCATGGCGCCGGCGGGCAACTGGCTGCTGGAATCAGGAGAAGAGGATTGTCCGGCCAGCGCGACCGCGGTGCCTAACACCGCGAGCGCCAGAATTATCGTGTTCAGTTTCCTAAGATTGAACTCACTAGGCTCGGACATTGATATTGACCTTCACCTGATCGTAGGCGTTGTAGAGATAGCCGCTGGGATTCCACACCGGGGCTTCGGGCTGCACTCTTCCCTGGGTGTCGGTGGCTCGGGAGAAGATTGTGTAGTCGCCGCTTTTGGCGGGCTTCCAGTTATAACTCCAGAGACGCCACGCGTATTTGGCCTGGTCTTTGCCTAGTTTCGCTTCGCTCCAGGTGACTCCGGCGTCGGTTGAGATTTCTACCTTTGTGATGTCAGCTTCGCCGGCCCAGGCAACGCCTTGAATAACCTGTGCACGTTGTCTGAGCCTGGCGCCATCGGATGGGGCGGCGATTAGCGACTTGACGGTTAGCGCGGTGACGGAGTGCGTGTCCTCGGGCTTAACGGCATCGCCAGGTTTTACGGGTGTGTTAGGCAGGCGGTAGCCGGGGTTCATGAAATTTCCTTCGGCGGGTTTGTCGAGGACGGTGATTTCCGTCAACCATTTGCAGGAGGCGGCTCCAGCCCAGCCCGGAGTAATGGCGCGCGCCGGGAATCCGTGATGTGCGGTGAGCGGGGCGCCGTTCATTTGTGTTGCTACCAACGTGTCGGCATCCATGGCTTTGTCGATCGGAATACTGCGGATGAAAGGCGGAACCTTGCCGGGAACCTGGTCGAGTCCGCGGAACTGGACGTGCTTGGCGGTATCTTTCACGCCGGCCTTTTCGAGGAGCGTCTTCAGGCTGGGGCCGGAGAATCTGGCGTTGCCCACAGCTCCCTTGCCCCACTGGATTCCTGGGACTTTCGGATTCTGCAGCGAGCGGCCGTTGCCGGCGCACTCCATCGTAGTGACGACGGTGTTGACTCCGGAGTGGAGAGAAAGTTTTTCGAGATCGGCGAGCGTGAACGTTAGCGGATTTTCGACTTCTCCGGTGATGGAGAGATGCCACGCCTTGGCATCGAATTTGGCAGGCTCGAACATGTGGTTGCGGACGAAAAAATGGTTGACGGGCGTGATCCAGTCGGTCATGAACTCGACAGGGGTCTCGAGGTCGAGGAAGCGGGCGGAGCGAACGATCATTCCGTCTTTGCCGGGGATAGAGATGGCAGCATGTTCGTAGGCATCGGCGGCGGACGAATTTCCGGAAGCCCAGAACAGCAGCGGATGAGCAGCGCCCGCAGCTAGCGCGGCGGCGGATGCGGTTTTCAGGAAGTCACGGCGCGACGTCATGGCTTACCCCAAGCATCGAAAGACTACTATATTTGTAGGGATTAAGGCAAGTATCGGGTTGGCACGATGCCCTGATAGCGCGCGACGCTAGCGTTGGTCGAGCAGGTGGATGGTTTCGAGGGTGGTGTCGCCTACGATTTCGAGGCTTTTGGGGCTTAGCTTGTCCATGGTGTCTTGGGGGGTGTGGTGGAAGACGTCGTTGTAGCCGTAGGGCACATCAATGATATCGGCGCAGGGGACTCCGCGTTTCACGAAAGGAATGTGATCGTCTTCTTCGCCGCCTTGAAGGCCATAGAAATGCGACTGGTAGCCACCGCGCTCGGCCGC